>JACCDP010480994.1_pt1 | contig 48550 bp, 46 predicted proteins | sample 7445841 | NCBI WGS metagenome assembly JACCDP01 (sample SAMN15323441, study PRJNA562643) | freshwater metagenome | isolation source: river surface water | place: USA:Blue River Watershed | collected 2017-08-17
GTACTCTTCAACCAGAGAACGTCAACCTTGCGTTGACCCTTATCGAAGAGCACGAACTCATTGGTGCTAAGGTTGTTCTTCACCCACAAAGATACAAGGATATCAGAAACTGGGGCAAGGAATTCTTTGATGAGGCAACTCAAAGAGATATTCTTATGACTGGTCTCTACGGACATATTTATTCCGCTGACATCCACGTTTCCACAATGGTTCCTAAGAACAGTGTTTACGTTCTCGCACCTGCCCAATTCGTTGGTGCAATGCCAGTTCGCCAAGACATTACTGTCCTCCCAGCAGACGATCCAAAGAGACTTAGACTCGGATGGGTTGTTTACGAAGAGCTCGGTTTTGCTCTCATCAATGACTACGCAGTTTCAAGAATTACCGTAAGCTAATTCTAAACTAGTCATAAAAAAAGAGGAGTAGAAATACTCCTCTTTTTTATTTTAAACTATCAATAAATCTTACTACTGCTTGATCTGTGCCATCAAAATATTCTATAGTAGCATTTTCATCCCATAATTTGCCGAACTCATCTGTTTTGAAACCAAATAATCCTTTGGGTGTTTCTCTGCAGTCTTTATTAAAAGATAATATAAATGGCCCAGAACCTTTACCTATTATTGCCTTTGCTTTTCTTTGAACACTCTGGAGATAAATAGCATTTTTGTTAGATAAATCTATGACATTTGGATTGTCTGTTTTTGGATCTGAAGCGCAATAAAATTTATAGTTTGGAAATTTTAATGAAATATAATCTACGTTCACGAAAAAATCATTATGTCCACTAAATGACTCTCCATTTTCTATAAAAATAGTATTTTCTGGAACATCAATATCTAAATCAGGCAATTCTATTTCTAGTTCTTCATAATCTAAAAATAATTCAGATTGAGATAATTCAATATTGAAATTTTCTATAGCATATTTCCATTGAAATTTTTTACCAACATAAGGCAAAGCACCAAATTGAGAATTGAAATCGAAATAATGTCTAGGAGTAAATTTGTTAAAATAAAAATTATCTATTGTTGGAACTGTGACAAATCCCATAGTATTAATGGGTAAGTGATCTGCAAGATATGTAAATCTTTTCCAGCAACCTAAAGTTATAATCAAACTATCGTATTTTTTCAATAGTTTATCGATAAGTGCAACTGTAATTAAAGCATCTCCCATAGATGCATTATTCCATATAAAAAGTCCAACATACATTTCTTGTTCGAGTTTATCCATAAACATTTTTTACAAATATTGTTTACTAAAGAAGACATAGAAAATATGCTTAATACTACGGTAAAATATATTTATGACAAAAGAAGAATTGCTAAAAGCAGTAGAGACTTATATAAATTCTGAAAAAAAGAAATCTTGGAGACCCGGTAAAGATTACGTTCATTACGCTGGACCATATTTTGATCACAACGAAATAGTCAGATCTGTTTCTACTTTATTAGATGGTTGGTTAGTCCTTGGTTCAGAAGCATATAAAGTAGAAAAAAAGTTAGCATCATTATTTGGAAAAAATTACGCACTTTTAACTAACTCTGGCAGTAGTTCTAATCTATTGATGATGTCTGCTTTGAAATCAAAAAGATATTTAAATCTTCCTGAAGGAACTAAGGTACTAACTCCTATAGCAGGTTTTCCAACAACAATAAATCCTATTTTTCAATGTGGATTCAAACCAGTTTTTGTAGATATTTCTTTAGATGGTTTAAATCTTAACTTAGATGATGTTGAAGCAACTTTGCAAGCAGATCCTGAAATCAAAGTCATTACTTTTGCACACGTTTTAGGAAATCCTCCTGATATTTATAGACTCTTAGACATAGTAGACCATTACAATCTAATTCTATTAGAAGATTGTTGCGATGCTTTGCATAGCACTTATGATTCTCATCCTTTAGGCAGTTTTGGAACAATGGCGTCTTGTTCTTTTTATCCAGCGCATCATATTACTTGTGGTGAGGGTGGATTAGTTGTCTGTAATGATGAAAACTTAGAAAAAGTTATAAGAAGTTTTAGAGACTGGGGGCGTGGATGTTTTTGTATAGGCAAGCAAAATATTACTGAATGTGGTGCTTGTAACAAAAGATTTTCTGAATGGCTACCAAGTATTCCCGGAGAGGTCTTTGATCACAAATATGTTTACGAAGAAATTGGATTCAATCTTAAACCAATTGAAGTTCAAGCTTCAATGCTTTTGGCGCAAATTGATAAACTTCCAGAAATCAAGAGACTTAGACAACGAAATCATAGTCTTTTATCAAAAGTATTTGGAAAATATGAAGAATATTTTGTGATTCCTGTAGCAGAAAAACTTGCTGATGTAAACTGGTTCGCATTTCCTTTGACAATTAAGGACAACGCTCCATTTAAAAGAAGTGACCTTTGTCAATTCTTAGAAGCAAGAAAAATACAAACTAGACCTTATTTTGCTGGGAATATCTTGATGCAACCAGCATACAGTCATTTGGTTGGTGATATGGATTTGAATGATTTCCCTGTTGCAAAAAAAGTTACTACAGATACTTTCTTTTTAGGTACATCTCCAGTTATTACAGAAGAACAAATCGCATATATTGGAGAAGTTTTGGATTTGTTTATGAGTCAAATTTAGATTCATTTACGAGATGTTTAAAAATATGATACAAATAAATAATCCAATAGTTGCTGAAATAATTGCTGAGTGGTTAGAAAACAATAACATACAAATTGTTTTTGGAATCATTGGCTCTGCTAATTCTTACATATTTGATTCAATAGCAAATAGAGGTTTTACTAAAGTGGTGTTTATGCATCACGAACAAGCCGTAGCAATGGCTGCAGGTGCATATTATCGTGCTTCAGGCAAAGTGTCTGTTGCAATAGTGACTGCGGGTGCTGGTTCTGCAAATGCTATTACTGGAGTTTTATGTAATTGGGCAGATTCAATTCCTTGTATTGTTTTGTCTGGGCAAGAATCAACAAATTATATTGAACTTCATAAAGATTTAAGAATGTATGGGACGCAAGGTTTTGATATCGTTAGTATGGTGCAAAAAATAACGAAATATGCACATCTATTAACAGAACCTTTACATACCTTGAAAGTTCTAGAAAATGCAAAAAATATGTCATTATCAGGTAGACCTGGACCTGTCTGGATTGACATTCCTATGAATATTCAATCTGCTAAAGTTGAAATAGCAGCACTTGAAAAACCAGATGTTTTTGAAATTGAGCAACCTGAAATTAATTTTGATTTGATCAAAGATATGATAGTCTCTTCAGAGAGACCTGTCATTATGGCTGGTCACGGAATAAGGCTCTCAAAATCGATTGATAAGTTTGTAAATCTCGTAGCAAAATTAAGGATTCCTGTTTTACACACTTGGTCTGCAATAGACGTATTAGCAACTGATAATCCCTATAATTTTGGTTGTTCTGGAATTTATGGACAAAGAGCCGCTAATTTCATTGTTCAAAATTGCGATTTGTTAATTGTTCTAGGGAGTCGTTTAGCACTTCCTCAAACAAGTTACAACATAGATAATTTTGCACCAAATGCTAAAATTATTATGATTAACAATGATCCTCTTGAATTAGAAAAACATTCTAGATACGATCTTGCAGTGCAGGCTGATTGTAAATATTTCATTGAAAAGTTTCAAAATTTAGATTTAGAGTCATATAAACCAATTTGGTTGGAAAAATGTAATTTTTACAAAACCGAATTTCCATTAGTTGAACAATGTCATCTTGATGATAATAAAAACTTTGACAACTCATATGTTTTCATTAACAATATTTCAAAATATTTAGATGACGATCATATAGTTGTAATTGGACAAGGAACTCCATTGCCTTGCTGTCATCAGGCATTGATCCATAAAAAGAATCAAACTATTTTTGCTTCAAATGGTTTAGGCGAAATGGGAAATGGTTTACCATCAGCTATTGGTGCTGCTTTTTCTGATACTAATAAAAAAATAATTCTTTTTGACGGTGATGGTAGTTCTATGATGAATATTCAAGAATTTCAAACCGTTATTGGTTACAAAATTCCATTAAAAATTGTAATATTCAATAACCAAGGTTATCTTTTTATCAAACACACTCAGAAAATGTTGTTTAATGGAAGATATACCGGAGTTGATGAAAATACAGGTGTAACTTTGCCTGATTTTTCAAAAGTCTCAATAGCATTTGGTTTTAAGTATTTCAGTAGTAAAAACAATTCTATTCAAGAGTTTTTAGATAGTGACGGTTGTGCAGTTTACGAATGTTATATGAATCCCGAGCAAGATCTTGTACCCAAAGTCAGAGGTATAATGACAGATAATGGATTTTTGTCTCCTCCAATAGAAGATATGTCTCCTCTTTTGCCAATATCCAAAATTGAAGAATGTATGAATACAGTTAATAAAATTTCTTATGAGATAAGATAATGAACCTTACTTTGCAAACAATCCCATCAACAGTAATTTCAGAAATTTTAGCACAATCATCTTTAGATGGTGTTGTGTTAGACACTGAACACGGCTGCTTCAACAATGAAACCTTATATAGTTGTATTCAAGTCATTACTCTGCTAAATAAAAAATGTTTTGTTAGAGTAACTGATTTTAATAAACAACTTATAAGAATGAGTCTAGACGCAAATGTAGATGGTATCATTTTTTCAACTTTTGAAGAAGAATTTGGTGGACATGAGTTAATTAGTTACTGCAATTATCCAACAAAAGGAAAAAGAGGATGCGGATTAGTTCGTGAAAACAAATGGGGCAAAGAACCTCTTTGTCAAAAAAAACCAATACTTATTGCCCAAATAGAAACAGCCCAAGCAGTTGAAAATATAAAGTATATATCCAAAATCCCTTTTGATTATTTTCTGATTGGACCTTATGATCTTTCAAGTTCACTAGGAATCGCAGGTCAATTTGAAGATAAAAAGTTCAAATATTATAAGAGTTTGATTTATGATGCTATTCCGTTAGAAAAATTAGGGCTGTTTTTGCCTACTTTTGAGAATATGAAAAGTATCGATTACACTACTAGACCAAAATTAATTATCTGGGGAATGGATACAAATTTTTTGACTGACGGTATTTCAAGGATAAAGTTATGAATACTCTTGTTGATAAACTTAAAACATTATCTGAATTATATGGTGTCATCGGTATCAAGCAATCATTTGAAGATGAGGGTGCTTTACTTGATGATGTTATATCTGTAAGAAGGATTACAGAACTTTGTAACTTGATGTCATTTGTAAAAGTCGGTGGATGCGAAGCAAATACTGATATTTATAACTGCTTAAGGCTAGGAGTAAATGGAATTATTGCTCCTATGGTTGAATCTGGATTTGCAGTTTCTAAATTTATGGATTGTCACGATCCAAGATCTGAATATTATTTAGTTATAGAATCTAAAACTGCTTATGCAAATATTGATGAAATACTTGAAACTGGACAAGACAAACTAACTGGTATCATTTTAGGACGATCAGACTTGACTAAGTCATATAACTTAAGTAAAACTGAAACTGATAGTGATTTTATCCAATCTATTGTTGAAGATGTTTTTATTAAAGCCAAGAAATATAATTTGCTGACCACTTTAGGAGGCAATGTATCTATCAAAAGTTGCAAGTTTATAGAGAAAATGTATAATCAAAAATTGCTTGATAGAGTTGAAACAAGAAATGTAGTTATTGAAATTAATGATAAAAATGTAAACAACATTGAATTTGTAATTCAGCAAGCAATTAATTTTGAAATACTTTTACTTAAGAATAAATTGCAAACAGTTTCTGGATTAAGCAAAGATTATCTGAGACGGATTGAACTGTTGAGTCTAAGAAAATAAATGACAAGATTTGAAATTTTAAGAAACATTATCCAAGAACAAAAATGTTTTAAAATGATTTGTGGTGCTGGAAATGAAGATACAATACAAGTCAAAAAACTAGCATTTGTTTATACTCTTGCTGGTGCTAAAATATTGGATGTTTCTGCAAATGTCAATGTTGTAACAGCAGCAAGTGAAGGTATTGAACTTGCTTATTCATATAGTTCAAAAATTGGAATCGATATTGGAATCAGACCTTACATTATGGTCAGTATTGGAATGCCTGGGGATCATCATGTAAGGAAATCGTACATTGATCCTTTTAAGTGTATAGGCTGCACTCTTTGTATTCCCGTGTGCCCTACTGACGCTATACCCAAAAACTTTGTCAAAGAATTAGATGTTTTTCAAATGCTAAATGGTTCTTTTGATGAACCAGATAGTAGCAAAGAAATTGTCATTAAGGACTTATGTATTGGTTGTGGAAAGTGTAGCAATATTTGTCCAAAAGATGACATCATTTCTTATAGGCATAGTTTTAGAGAATTAAATGTTTTGTTACCTGAATGTATGTCGGCAGGAGCAGAACTTTTTGAATTACACGCTGCAGTTGGTGAAGATGATATTACTTTACAAGAATGGGAACTAGTTTGCAATATTAATAAAACAAACTATAATTCTATGTGTTTAGATAGATTGAATTTGGGAAACTTAAAGTTAGAGTATAGAATTTCAGAAGCACAAAAAATTTCTAATGATAAGTTGATGATACAAGCAGATGGGTATCCAATGAGTGGTGGAGAAGATGATTTCAATACAACACTCCAAGCAGTATCTTGTGCAGATGTAATAAACAAAAAGTTCAATATGAAACTTAATAAAAAAAGAGAAAAAGATCTTCTTGGAAAAGAAAAAATTTCTGCAAAAAAGATTTACAAATCTGTTAACGATCCTTCAGTAATACCTATACTTATTTCCGGTGGTACAAATTCACATTCAAAAGAACTTGCTAATTTATCAGGTGTAAGAATTAACGGTGTTTCTATTGGTACTTACGCTAGAGATTTGATCGAAACATTTATTGTTGAAAATGATTTTTATGAAAATGATGAATTAATTTTTGGTGCATATCAAGCAGCAAATAGTTTAGTACTTAAAAGCAATGTGAGTTATGATGAAAAAGAAAGATAGTTACGTCATTGCAGTTGATTTTGATGGAACTTTGTGTGAGTACGCTTTTCCAGAGATTGGAGAACAAAAGCCCCATCACAAACGACTTTTAGATATACTAATTGAGATGAAGTCTAAAGGTCATAAACTTATTTTGTGGACTTGTCGTGGAGATAATGAAGAATATCCTTGCTTGACAAATGCAATTGAATGGTGTAAAAAACAGGGGCTTGAATTTGACGCAATTAATGAGAATGTTATTGGAACAAAAAAATTGTCAGGACCAAGCCCCAAAGTTGTTGCAGATTATTATTTAGATGATAAGTCTTTAGTATTTAGCGAGGTAGATTTTATAAAGACTTCAGAATTTCTAAATAAAATTATTTAAAAAGCAATTTTGCCTCTGAGCACATCAAAGAACATCATCCAGTCAGCAATTTTTGCTTTTATTGGATTTCTAAAGGCTGCTGGTTGATTTCTTTCAAAGAAATAATGCCCACTCCAAGCAAACGGATATACTACAAATGGTGTAAGCAACAGAAACCAATAATACTCATACTTAAAGCAGGCTACTATCCATAAAATTGTAGCAATTTGACCTAACAAGTGTAGTCTTCTGCAAATCTTATTTTGATGCAAAAGCAAATAGTTAGCATAATATTCTTTCATATTCATATGGTACATACTCCTAATTTTTGAACAACTTTGGTAGCACAATCTTGAGCAAAATTAATTGCTGAATTGATATTTTTACTTCTCACCCATTCACAAACTAAACCAGACATAAAAGTATCTCCAGCGCCAGACATATCTTTACAATTTACTCGTTCAACAGGATGCATCAAACCTCTATATTCACAACCTTTGTCTGAATGAGTAATGATAAGTTTTTCATAAAGATTTAATCTGCATATTGTGTGTTTAGTTTTTTCAAATTCGATATGATTTATCTTAATAAAATCACAATCTAAACACCAGTCATCTAAGATTTTTTTAGTATCAAGAAAAATATTATTATTATTTTTAGCGATAGAAGTTATATCAGATTCTTTCAAAAAGCCTTTGCAGTAATCACTTATTACTATTGCATCATAATAAGTATTATCATAAAAATTATTCTTGATATTGTTTATCAAATCTGATGATATACGTGTTGCTTTGTCATTCGTATCAACTCTGATTAGTAAACTATTTGTTCTTTCATCTACATATCGTGTTTTGAAGATATTTTCTTTTTGAGTAATAAGTTTGCAATTTGAACCAATTGCTTCTATATTTGCACAAACATTCAAGGCCATACCACCATTACTTTTTTCTTGAATTGGATTTAGTACTGGTGCTGGTCCCTCTGGTGCTAACCTAAATGTATGCCCGTAAATAAATACATCAGTGCAAGAATCACCTATGACTAAAATATTTATATCTTTATAAAGTTCTTTCATAATAATGGTATATTTTTATCTCTGTCAGATAAAATGGGATTGTCTGATAACCAATTTATACCTATTTTTGGCTCAGACCACTTAACTGATATCTGTGAGTCAACATCTGGATATTCTCCACTATATGCCCACTTATAATGAAAAACTGCTTTATCGCTTAAAACTAAATGACCATTTAAAAAACCTGGTGGCACTAAAATACTTGTTTTGTTTGAATCTTCTGAATTAATTATATAGTCTGTCCAGTTTAAAAACTCAGAAGATTTGTTATCATAATTAACTACAACTAATTGAATTTTTCCATAAAGACAAGTAATAAGTTTCCAAGATTTATCAGTATGCAAGCCTCTAAGCACATTGGAGTCAGAAGTTGCTACTTTGTCATGATTGAAATCTAAGCCTTTTGTTTCAGATTTTTTCCAAATCGTATAAAGTTGTCCACGATGGTCAATGTAAGAGTCGTGAACAATTTCTGTAACTTTGCTTAAATAATCAACCCTAGCCATTTAGCACCTCAAGCAATTTGACTATCTTATTTCTTTCAAGTCCTGGATAGTTGCCAATGTACCAAGAAAAATTATGTATATGCTCAATCACTGGAAAATCTGAGAAGTCTGTGTAAGTAGATTTGAAGAAAGGTTGTCTCATTTGATTTCCTCCTCCAGAAAGCCCTCTTCTAAACTCTATACCATTTTCTCGAAGTTTGCTTTCAAGTTGATCTCTTGCTTCTAAACTTGATTTCTTAAGTATGACTATAAAAGCATAATTACAATTACCTTCAGTGTTAATTGCTACGTGGTACTTTTCAGGATTTAGATTTGAAATAAATATATCAAAATTTTCTATTCGTTCTTGGTTTTTAGAATCAAGCTTTGGCAGTTGTGATAAACCGATAACAGCATTAATTTCAGTACTTCTAAAATTGTGTGCTGGACGCAGAAAAATAAAGTCAGGATTTAAGTCTGGATTAGCATCAATGATAGATTGTTTCATTGATGGACTAGTCATTTCTCTTGTCATACCGTGAGATCTCAAAGCACGACAAATTTGATAAAATTCTAAATTATTTGTTGATATCATACCACCTTCAATGGTAGACATATGATGAGCAAAATAAAAACTAAAATTACTTGCAAATCCAAAGTTTCCTACTTTACAGCCTTGAAATGTTGTTCCGTGAGATTCGCAAACATCTTCAATTAATAAAATATTATTTTTTTCACAAATGTCCAAAAGTTCATCGGTAAGTCCATTTATTCCCAAAACGTGAGTAAGGAAAATTGCTTTAGTATTTGGAGTTATTGCTGCCTTTAGCTTGTTGATATCAAAAGAAAGATTAGTCAAATTTACATCAACAAAGACTAATTTGTGTCCAGCAAAAAGAACAGAAGAAATATCAGAAATCCATGTAAGAGGTGGAACTATAATTTCACCCTCACCTAAAATATGAGCAAGAGCAAGCATTGTCAATTCATTTGCTGAAGCACCAGAGTTGACAAAAAGATTATATTTAGTACCTAGCCAATCACCCCAAGCATTTTCAAATTCAACAACTTTTGGTCCATTAGTAAGCTTTGGAATATTTTCTGCTGAGAGAAATTCTATGACAGAATTTATATCTTCTTTATCTATATTGTCATTCATCAAAGGTAAAAAGAACTGATTCATATTATTTCTCGTTATAATAGTCGCCCCATTCAACTAATACAGTAGGTCTGTTGTCAGTGCGTAAATATGCGTGTTGGTATGCTTCAAAAATTTGATTTGGTTCATCAAGTCTAATTATGTCCACAAAATCACACATTGCTCTGAATCCTCCTGTAAAGTCTGCTATGTGTTGGTGCTGAGGATGCAATGGTCTTTGAGAACCTATAGATGTTCTGATAATAATTCTTGGTTTATACCCACCATCAGACATAACTTTTATTTTATCAACGTGATTTACAAGTTGATTTGCTGCTAAAAGTAAGAAATTCCAACGTGGATAAATTGAGATAGGTACAGTTCCATTCAAAGCCATACCAAGAGTCATACCCATTTGCATATCTTCGTTTACGGGTACTTCGAGTAACTTACTCTTATCAATATTAGCGAGAGTATTTGTCATTGCAGTACCAGGATACTCTACTGCCTGACCTAAGAATAATGTATCTGATTGTTCACCAAGCCATTCCATAGAGCGTTTGAGTTCATCAAAATATTTCATCAAAACTGAATCCTTTTACCAGCCCCTGCGTGAGGATAACGAGATTGATAGTTATAGTAAATAATTTTCTCACTATCTTGATTAAAAGTTAGAAAGTTTGTATTCCAGACTTTACGAGTGTCAGTGCAGACTGATTTATTATTATCTTCTATAACAAAAGTAATTGGTAAATCATGATTCAAAGCATATTTATAATTTTCAAAAAATGTTCCAGTTTCAGAAGCCATATCTCCAACAAAACACCAAACGTGATTGTTTTGGTTTTTTCTTTTGATATCCATAGCAACACCAGTTGATATTGGAATACTTCCTGTAACAATAGCTGAAGAATATATTCTGTATTCTGGATAGCAAAGTGTAATAGACTTACCTGATTTAATGTCATTCATCAAAGTCTCTGTAGGCACACCTTTTAAAAGACACTGATAATGTGAACGCCAAGTGCAAAAGATCCAATCTTCGTCAGATATGTTTTCAAATACATTTATTATTTGTTTTTCATTACCATCATATAAATGTACAGGAGACTTTATGACACCTGAATTGAATACTTCTGCAACTTTAGTTTCAAAATCTATAAGTTCTTGTTCGGTATATTTTTTCATTTATTTAAATAATTTTCTTGATACCATGCAACAGTTTTTACAATTCCTTCCTCAAAAGTATATTGAGGCTTAAAACCCAATTCACTGGTAATTCTTTCTGTGCTTACCATTCTAAAAGGTATCGTAGTAGGTTTAGAATTGTCCCATACAACCTCGGGATTTTTGTTGGTTGCTCGCAAAATACAATCAAGAATTTCACCGATAGTAATAGTTTGACCCATTCCAACATTATATGGACGCATTGGAACGCCTTTTTCTAAAACTAACAAGGCAGCATTAACAACATCTTCTACATACAAAAAATCACGAACTACATCTGGACTTCCCCAAGCAGTAAACGGATTTTCACCAGTTAAGACTCTATTGATCAATGCTGGAACAACGTGGCAGGTTTTAGTATCAAAGTTATCATATGGACCAAAAATTGCTGTTCCCCTTGTAAGCATAATTTCTGTTGAGGAAAACTTAGAGACGTGCTCCATCAACTTTTCACGATATCGACGCATCCACCCATATCCATAGTATGCTTTGAATGGCTCATCATCCCAATACTCATCTTCGGTGATAGGATAACGTCTGTCAGGATATCCAGTAGAACTATTCAAATCTAAGAATTTCTTAACTCCAGTTTTATTACACGCATCAAGAACATTTCCCAAAACATTTATGTTTTGTATAGAAATTTGTATATCAGTTGGAACAGTCGAAGGATGAGCAATATTACCGCCACTGTGAATAACATAATCTGCTCCATCAACTAACTTAATACAATCATCTATATTTGTTAAGTCACAAAAAGGCATTACATTAATACCTCCAACTTTAGTTTGCAAAGGTTTTTGATGAATGTGTGTGTAGACATCAGCACCTCGTTTAACTAATCCTTCAATATAATTGCTGCCTAAAAATCCGCTTCCACCAGTAACAACAACTTTCTTACCTTCAAAAAAACTCATCTTATTTTCCTTAATGATTTACAAATACATTATAGCGCTGATCTATGACATTTTTATTTGCCTTAAACCACTCTGTAACAACTTTAATTCCATCATCTAAAGAAGTGTTTGATTTTATTCCATAACTTTCTGCTTTAGATGTAGACATTATCCTGATAGCATCTCCATTTGGTTTATCAGTTAGCCACTTAACTTGTAAATCTTTACCAGAGTGTTTGACTACTAACTCAACAACTTCTTTGATAGAATAACCTTTTCCAGAGCCTAAATTTATAGGTTCAGTTACTTGTTTTTCAACGGCAGAAATCATTGACTCAGCAACATCATTTGCAAAAATAAAGTCTCTAATCGCCGAACCATTTCCCCAAACTTCAAGTACTTCGTTTTCTTGTGCTTTTCTAATAAGAGATGGAATTACCATAGAATTAACAGGATTGAAATTGTCATATTTGCCGAAAATATTTGCTGGTCTAACAATCGAAACTTTATTCCAATCATATTGAATTGAATATGCTTCGGCTTGTAGTTCGCCCATTCTTTTAGCCCATCCAGCAAACTTATCATTTGGTGATGGAAAACTTGTCCAAACATCATCTTCATAAAAAATATCTGCTGGTGAATATACACCTACTGAACTTGTGTAAAGATACCAATCGACATTTGCTCTTCTGGCTGCTTCCATCATATTGGTGTTGAATTGAAGCATTGGAACCATAAAGTCTGCGGGTTGAGTTGCACAAGCTTGAGGTGAACCTTTTACACCAATTATATTAAAAACAAAATCTTTTCCATCACATATTTCTTCACAGTTGTTTAAGTATCTCAAGTCTTTATTAACATAATTAACTTCAGGCTCTAAATCACTTGGGCAATGTAAATCAGCAATGGTAACTTGTGCTCCCAACTCCAATAACTTAGAAGTTAGTGCTCTGCCAACCATACCTGCTCCACCAGTAACTAAAATACTTTTATTTTGAAACATTTAATATCCTTATAAATTTGTAAAATCTTTGTTTTTAAAGTTTGAAATCATTTTATACGCCTGAAGTAATTCTTTTATTCCTTCATCAAGTGAAAAGTCACAAGACCAACCTGTTTTTTCTAACTTTTCATTTGAAACGACATAATTTCTTTTGTCAAAATCTTCCTTAAATTGTTCTTCAATGATAGTCAGATTTGGCACAAACTCTTTGATTTTCTGCGCAAGTTGAAGTTTTGACATATTTGCGGCAGTCAAACCTACGTTGAATGCATTATTATTGCACGTTTGATAATTTTCAATCAAATGCACAAAAGCCTTAGCAACATCTCTGACATGGACATAATTTCTTAAGAAATGCGATTCAAAAAGAACTAAAAATTCATCTGTAAATGCTCTGTATACAAAATCATTTACTAACAAATCCATTCTTTGTCTATATGAAACCCCAAATACAGTAGCAAGTCTCAATGAAATTCCATTTCCAGAATCTAATACTGCTTTTTCAGCATCACATTTAGTCTTAGCATATAGTGACAATGGATTGAAAGGACTTTCTTCAGTAATAATAGTGTCAGAACTTCCGTACTGTGAATTTGTATTAGGCACAAGAAGTTTTTGACCTGGATTCAATAAATGAACAATTTCCTCAATTTGTTTATAATTCACAGCCACTGTAAGTTCAGGATCTTTTTTACAAGCAGGCATTCCAACTATTGCAGCAAGAGGAATTATAATGTCGTGAGTTTTTACTAAACTTGAAAGCAACTCACTATCACGCACATCCCCACATACAAACTTAAAGTTGCTTTTATGACAAAATGTTGTTAATGAAAGTTGTTTGTAAATTAGATTATCTAAAACTGTGACAGAATATCCCTTAGACAACAAAACTTCTGTAAGAGTAGAGCCAAGATACCCTGCTCCACCAGTGATAAGTACTTTATTCATATTTAAAAACATTATACCAGCGTAAAGATTATATTGTTTGCTTTGATGGTATAAAGTGTGTATGAACCTGGTTGTTAACTATATATGGGGCGACAAATATACATTTTCGTTACCGCATCAATTATTTTTGGAAAGTTTGTCAAAAATTGATTGTTTCAAATTGGTTATTGTTTATGGGATGAGTGATGAAAATGTAAACAAACTTAGGGAAATATACAATCACGTTGAAATTATTGAGAAACCAGATTTTCACTATACATCTTCTTATGTTATTTACAAAACAATAGAAAGATTCAGAAAACAGTGCGAATATGTTTTATTTACTGATTCTTACGATGTAATTTTTCAATCTGATCCTTTCGAATATATTTCTAAATACGATAATGAAATATTTCTTACATCTCCAGGTTTTAAAGTACATGAACAATGGCCTGATAGAAACTGGCAAGAATATTTCAATAAATCTGTTGGTGTGCCTTTAGATTTCAATGAAGATAAGGTTTTGAATGGTGGAATTATTGCTGGGAAAATTGATGCTATTTTAAATTTTTACGCATTTGTTGCTTCGAATCTTAACAGAAATGGATGCCACATAGTTGATCAAACTGTCTTCTTATACTTTAACCAATTAATGAAAGATAGAGGCACAGTTAAGGTATTTGACACTAGATTAGACAATTTCATTTATCACTGTCAAAATGAGTACTTTTTCAATAGAGAAGAAAAACCAAATGTTATTGATGGAAAAATTTACACACAATCTGGTGAATTATATTGTATATGGCATCAATGGGACGATATTGGATATGTCGCTGAGTTAGATGATAATGGGCAAGTTTACATAAAATGAATACAGTATTTACAATAATCAAAAATGCAGATTTTATCAAAGAGCATAAATACAAGTTATTTATTGAATCATTGAAAAATCTTGACAATGACACAAAAGTAGTGATCGTAAATACAACAAGCTTAGAACTGAATTCATTGAACAGTTCATCTTGCGAAATTCTCAATGTCACTCCTATGGCTTCAGATTTAAATATTTATGGAGCAATTTCAGGATATATAAACAGTCATAAAATTTCAAATGAAGATTTTTGCTTGTTTGTAAATATGGAAAACGTATTGTTTACTAGAAACCCATTTTCATTCTTAAAACATTTTAAGAAAGATTTGTTTTTTTACAGTCTAAATCATATCACCAATGAATCTAGTAAGAAAAAGACTGATTATGCAAATTTTGTAAAAACTTGTAATTTTTTTATGGGCAATGACTATGACTCCTATTCGATCGGCAGTCACATTTTTGGCGGAAAAGTATTTGCTTTTAAGGCTTTACTGATTACTTTATTTCTTGAGGTAAATAGAAACTCAGCCCATTTAATTACGACCGAAGCAGTTTTATCTTACATACACAAACATTATTACAATCTTTATGATTTGGGAATGTTCAATAATCAATTCTGCAAAGTCGTTGAAAATCAAATGATGGCTGAGTCAATTTTTTCTAACGGAGAAGAGTCTAAAAAACAATATGTGATTATTAGACTGTAATTACCAACTTATTTCCCAATCTTTAAAATCTGCTGCTAAACAGTCAATCTTATAATCTTTTCTACCGCCAACTACTTCTTGAATTTTGTTTTTGGCGGTATTTCTAATTCCATTCAGACCGTGTGTTAACTCAAGATTGTTGCCATCTTTGATCCCTTTACGATAGTTAGTTTCATTATGCCAAATATGTAAATTCATTTGAGATAAAACTACAATTGCTCTTATAACTTCAGCATCAATTACTGCATTATTTTCATCAATATGCGCTTGAATATCGTGAACAATGTCAGCAATTTCGTCAGCATACTCAGACTTATGATCAGGGATGAAAACTTCCTTAAGTTGAACAATAGAAAGCCTATCAATTAACTCAGATAACGTAGGTAGGTATTTGCGATTCATAATCTGATTATACCAGTTGCGAACTGGTATAATTGAAATATGAAAATAGTTTATATAACTGGTTGTTTAGGATTTATAGGAAGTTATGTAACTCAGTTATTGTTAGATCAAGGTTATTATGTTTATGGCATAGATAGTTGTACTTATGCTTCAAACGAAAAACTTTTAGCAAAATGGTTTTACAATCCAAAATTTAAATTTGAAAAAAGAAATATTTGTAACATTGAAAGATTAGTTGATTGTGATTTTTTTATAAATATTGCTGCTGAAACTCACGTAGACAACTCCATTAGAGACAGCAGAGTTTTTTTAGATTCTAATGTAACTGGAGTTTACAATATTTTAGAACATTTAAAAGTTTACAAAAAAGAAGGATATAATATTCCAAGGCTAATTCACTTTAGCACAGATGAAGTATATGGTGACATTTCTGAAGGCGAGCATATAGAAACAGATACTTTAAAACCAAGTAATCCATATTCAGCGACTAAAGCAGCAGCAGATCAACTTATTATCGCTTGGTCTAGAACTTACAACATCCCATACAATATTATCAGACCAACTAACAATTATGGAATCGGGCAGTATGTTGAAAAACTTATTCCTAAATCTTGTAAATTTTTGGGTTTAGACAGAAAAATACCTTTACACAATCACGGAACTCCAATTAGAAACTGGTTACACGCAAAAGATACAGCATCAGCAGTTTTGAAAATAATGGAATCAGGAGTTCCTAATGAAATCTACAATGTTGCAGGCGGCTTTGAACAATCAAACATTGACACTGTCAAAAAAATAATTGATTGTTATTTTGAAAACTCAAACATAGACTATAGCAAGTACGTCAACTTTGGATTGGAGAGACCTGGACAAGATGTAAGATATGCTCTCAATGACGATAAAATCAGAAATCTTGGATGGTATCCTGCTTGCAATTTTGATGTTGAAATAGTTAATATTGTAGAGCATTATAAAAGGAACTTCATATGGTAGATTCTTCTAATATTCAACTTTTAGATTGCACTCTTAGAGATGGGGGTTATGTAAATAACTTTGCTTTTGGAAAAGAAAATATTTTCAAAATAGTAAAAAATCTTAGTGCTTCTGGAGTTGAATTGATTGAATTAGGTTTTTTAAAAGATGGAGTACATTCTGTCGATCAAACTTTATTCAATTATGTTGAAGAAGCAGAATCTTTTGTTTCAGAGATAAAATCTGAACAAAAGATATGCCTGATGATTAGACCTGACTGGTATGACATCAAAAAACTTACTCCAGCAACAGGAAAAATCAAAACATTAAGGTTTGCTTTTCATTTTAAAGATTTGGAACTTTTACTAGAGCAAACCGCTATTGCAAAAGACTTAGGCTACCAAATAATGGTAAATCCAGTAAATATTTTAAGTTATTCTGATGAAAATTTAAATTATTTATTACCAATATTAAATAAATTAAACCCTGAATGTATTTCTATTGTAGATACATTTGGCTCAATATTTCCCCAAGATTTATTAAGAATCTTTACAACTTTTGACAGTCATATCAATAAAGAAATTAAATTGGGTTTGCATTTACATGAAAACTTATCACTTTCATTGTCACTTGCTATAATGTTTATTGATCTTATGCAAGGTGACAGAAAAGGATACATTGACTCTTCGGTTAATGGTATAGGTCGTATACCTGGTAATCTTTGCACGGAACTTATTATGAATTATCTTAATTTAAAGTCAAATAAAAATTATGATCTCAAATACATAAATGACTTAATAGACAATCCTATACTCAGTTTTAAAGAAAAAGAACCTTGGGGTTATATGCCTGCATATGCAATAACAGCATATAATAAAATACACAGATCATATGCAGAATACTTAATCAAAAAACCTGAGATGGACTTAAACAAATTTACTCAAATATTAGATAAATTAAATACTACTGAAGAGAAAGAAAATTTTTCTGAGTCGATTGCGGATTTTTATTACGATGAGATTGTTTTAAGAAAATGATTAAAGTTTCAGATTATATAGTTGACTTTTTGCTTAAGAATTCAATTGATAAGTGCTTTACTGTAACTGGTGGAGGCGCTATGCACTTGAATGACAGTTTTGGTCACAATCGAAATATTACAAATATTTATTGTCATCATGAGCAGGCTTGTTCAATGGCTGCAGAAGGATACACAAGAATTTCTGGAAAACCTGCGATAGTTTCAGTTACTTCAGGGCCCGGAACAACAAATGCTATTACTGGAGTTTTAGGTGCTTGGCTTGATTCTTTGCCGATGATTGTGTTATCAGGACAAATGCAATTCAATACTACACTAAGATCTACACCTTTACCACTAAGGCAATTGGGTTTCCAAGAATTCAATATCATTGACAGTATTAAATGTATGACTAAGTATGCTGAAATGATAACTGATCCAAAATACATTGCTTATCATCTTGAAAAGGCTTTGTATTTGGCTGAGTCTGGAAGAAAAGGACCAGTTTGGCTAGATATACCTTTAAATGTTCAATCTGCCCTAGTAGACGAAACAGAGCTGATTCATTTCACATTTGAAACAGACTCTGGTAGTTCTAGTATTAATGAATCTATTATTAAAAATATCTGCAACAAAATAAATCAAGCAAAAAAGCCAGTAATTCTTGCTGGGTACGAAGTAAGGATGTCAAATTCTTACGATAAATTTTTGGAAGTTGTTACTGCACTAAAAATACCTGTTCTTACAGAATGGAATTCAAATGACCTCATCTGGAATGAACATGAATATTTTGCTGGTAGGCCTGGAACTATTGGTGACAGAGGTGGCAATTTTGTATTGCAAAACGCTGATTTAGTGTTAGCCATTGGATGCCAATTTACACTAAGGCAAATAAGTTATGCTTGGTCTAATTTTGCTAAAAAAGCATTCAAAATTGCTGTAGGTTCTGACAAAAACGAAATGATAAAACCTACCGTGAAGATTGATATGCCTATAGAAAATGATGTGAAATTATTTCTTGAAGAAATTTTAAAACACAAAAACCATTTTGTTTCTCACGGATCGGACACAGATTGGTACAAATGGTGTAAAAACATAAACTCAAAATATCCTGTTGTACTCGATAAACACTATGATTCTAATAATCCAATTAGTGTATATGCATTTGTTGATACACTGTCAAAGTTGCTGGTAGAAAAAGATACTATTGTTTTGGCTAACGGAGCAGCCTGTGTTGTTGGATTGCAAGCAACTAAAATTAAACAAAATCAAAGAATCTTTACAAATGCAGGGGCATCTAGTATGGGTTATGGCATCACTGCATCCTTGGGCGCTTCTTATGCATTTGACAATCAGGAAAGAATAGTTTGCATTGAAGGCGATGGTTCAATACAAATGAATCTTCAAGAGTTACAGACAATTGTCCATAATAATTTAAATATCAAAATATTTTGGATCAATAATGACGGATATCATTCTATCAAACAGACTCAAAATCTGATGTTTAAGGCAAAAGAAAAGGGCTTCTGTGGAGCAAATGGTGTCAGTGGAATAAGTTTTCCATCTGCTGAAAAAATTGCTTATGCTTACAATATACCATTCTTTAAGATTTCTAATATTGAACAAATGCCAACTGTGTTATCAGATGTGTTAGTCACAAATGGTCCAGTCATTTGCGAAATAGTTACAAACCCTAACGAGACTTTTGAACCCAAATTGCAATCAAAATTACTTGATGATGGTAAGTTTTTCACTCCGTCGTTAGAAGATATGTATCCATTTTTATCCGAAGAAGAAATGAGAGAAAACATCTTCAATAAGTTATGAAAAACATTATAGATAAGGATGTAAATTTATTCCTCCCAAAAAAATATAATTTTTTACTTTTGGGAGGTAATTTCTTGCTTTCTAAACGTTTGTATGAAATAGCAAAAAGACAATTCGAAATTAAAAGAATAGATTATGATTTTACTGCTGAAGAAGAATACTTCCCGTGTATAGAAAGTTCTGGATTTGATATTTATATAGAACCAGCAAAAAAATTAGAAACGATGATTGAACTTTACAATTCGAATGTACTAATTTTTACAAGTGAAATATTTTTATTTTTAAATGATTCAAAATTTCAAGAATTTTTAGAAGTTATAAAACTTATTCAGCAAAAGAATATAAAACTTATTTTTATTTCTATAACAAATCCAATTCACATTTGCAAAAATAAAAATGGGAATACTGAGTTATCAAATATGTCATCTAAAATTTGGTATTCAAAAAGAATATCAGATTTAGAGAAAATATTAAACTATTCTAAAGATCTTATCTTTGAATGCTCCTCTTATGTTACTTATGTCAAATCAAACATTCAAATAAACATTATTGATTTACTTAAGAATAATAATGACCTTGAAATTAACTTATCAGAAAAAGATAGTGTTTTACATATTTTCCAGACTGATTATTTGGTAAATTATCTTATCAATGAAATCCATCAAAATGGTAAGAAAAATTTTGAAAAAGAACATTCAGAGTCTATCAGTTTATTAGAACTTTCTAAAAAATCTATAGATAATGACTTATTTAATACTTCTAAAACTCAATCAGAATGTTCAGTAAATTTGATTTACAGAAAAAAACCAAATGAGAGTGAAAACAATAAATCAATTGCTAACTGGCGAATCGATTTAGGCAATATGCTTGCTAATAGTATCCCTGAAAAAATCAAGCAAGAATTAGATATTATTGTTCCAATACCTGAAACTGGTAAATATTATGCTCAAGGGCTATCTCAATCATTAAACAAACCTTATGTTGAAGCATTTTATAAAAAATTTGACATTGGTAGAAGTTTTGATATTGCAAATTCAGATAAAAGAAGAATATTTTTAGATTCAAAATTAGGTTTACTAGACGATTTAGTAATTGGAAAAGTAGTTGGTATCGTAGATGAGGCTATTTTTACTGGACAAACATTACGAGTTGTAAAGTCTCTACTAGAACAATATCCTGTAAAAAAGATTTATTATTTCATTGCTAGTCCAAAATGCTCGAGCAAATGTAACTTCAATATGATGCCAGACAGAGAATTGTTATCTAGTGGAAAAACATTAGAAGAAATAAGAGACTATTTTGGCATCGAAGGTATAATATTTCAAGACTTAAATGCTTTTAAGAATATAGCACTTTTATCTGGATTTACTTGTACTCGCTGCTTTGATTGATATGAACCTTGATCTCTTTTTATCCGAAACTGAACAAAATGTCAAAAACATTTTATGTTTAGATTTTGACGGAGTGATTCATAATGATAATTTAGGATTTCACGATGGAACTATCTATGGCGATCCTATTCCTGGCGCTTTAGAATCAATACAAAAACTTTCCTATAGATACAAACTAATTATATATACTTGTAAGGCTAATCCAAAAAGACCATTAATTGGTGGTAAAAATGGTGTTCAACTTATATGGGAATGGTTAGAAAAATATAATATCAAAGATTGTATTTATGATGTGACTTTCACTAAACCACAAGCATTAGCCTATATTGACGACAAAGCAATAAGATTTGAAAATTGGTCTGACACTTATATTTTTCTAGAAAAATTATGAAAATTTTAATAACTGGTGGCGATGGATATATTGCATCTACTTTAAGAGAGCATTTATCAAAAAATCATTCTGTAACCACAATATCCAGAAAAGATTTTGATTTGACTAACTCAAGTGATGTAAATACTTTTTTTGAAAACAAGTATTTTGATATAGTATTTCATTGTGCTGTGATAGGTGGAAGTAGGCTTAGAACAGATAGTTATTATGAAATGGATTGCAATTTGAAGATGTACTACAACTTACATCAATTAAAAGTGACTCATTTTAATAAATTTATAACTTTTGGGTCAGGTGCAGAATTGCATTTTCCTAACACTCCTTATGGAATATCAAAATCAGTTATATGTAAATCAATTTCTGAAACTGAAAATTTTTACAACTTAAGAATATTTGCACTTTTTGATAAAAATGAATTGGAATCAAGATTTATCAAAGCAAATGTAAAACGATACTTGAAAAAAGAACCTATGATTATTCATCAAGATAAATATATGGATTTTTTCTATATGAGAGATTTTCTAAACATAATTGACTACTACGTTGAAAATCAAAATTGTCCAAAATTAATAAATTTTTCGTATGAAAACAGAAATAAACTTTCAGATGTCTCTAAATTAATAAATAACTTACTCACCCATAAAGTTGATGTCATAACTGAAAATTCTGAATTAGGACTTTCTTATTGTGGAGAATATAATCTTGATTCAATAAATCTTGACTTAATTGGATTGGAAGCCGGAATTGAAGAAACCTTTAAAAACTTATTAGAGATTATTGAATAAGAAAGAAGAGAGTATAATAATTATATGTCCAAATTTGATATTGATTTAATTTTTAAGATTGACGAGAAATGGTTTTGGCGTAAAGATGACCACAATTTGAAAACTTATAAGGGTCTATCTAGCGAAACTGATCTTTTAGAAGTAGTCAAACCTTTTTTGAAAGGCAATAGAGTAGTCGTTCAAGCAGGCGGCAATTGCGGAATGCAAGTTGTAAAGTTTGCTGATTATTTTGAAACAGTTTATACATTTGAGCCAGACCCTGTGAACTTTCATTGTCTAGTAAATAATTTACCATACAATAACGTGCACAAATTTCAGTGCTGTCTTGGAGACGATCATAGGATGGTTTCTATGACTACTCTTCCAAATGAAATTGGTGGATTTTACGTAAATCCTAACTATGGCACAACTCCAACACTTAGAGTTGATGATTTAGCACTGAGCCATTGTGATTTTATTCAACTAGATGTAGAAGGATATCAACTTTTTGCATTGATGGGAGCAACTGAAACAATCAAAAAATTCAAACCTGTAATTAGTGTAGAGTTTGATTGGGCTTTTAGATATAACGTAAATGTAAGTGATATAAAATCTTTTCTTGCAAACTTGGGGTACGAAAAGGTTAATACATATACCACAGATCACATATATACATATCAGAATCTTTCTTTTAGTTTATGAATATATTAATTACAGGGGCAAACGGCTTTCTGGGTTCAAATATAAGTAACTTGCTAAGCTTTGAACATAATGTATTTGCAGTATCTAGAAGTTTTCAAAAATTAAACACAAGTCAATTAATCTGTATCCGTTCAGAAATGACTGATTATATTGCCTTGGATGAAATAATCAAAAACTTGAAAATAGATACTTTGATTCATTGTGCTTGGATGGGCGGTAACTCATCTAGCGACATAAATGAAATATGGCAAACTGAAAATATATTTCATAGCATAGAACTATTAGAATTATGTGCAAAAAATAACATAAAACATTTTATTGGTTTTGGTTCATCAGCAGAATATGGTAATCAAACTAAAAAGTTTGACGAAAACACATTGTGCAATCCTGACACTATGTATGGAGTGTCTAAATATTGTTTTAAGTCTATTTCAGAGAATTATTGCAAAAGTAAAAACATAAAACATTCTTGGGTTAGACCAGTCTATACATATGGACCGAATGATGTTGAAAGTAGACTCATCCCTAAAACAATATTGACATTATTGAAGAATCAAAGTTTAACATTAAATAAATGTTCAGCAATAATTGATTACTTATTCGTTGAGGATTTTGCTCGTGCTTTGAAAATTATTGCAGAAGAACAACTCGAAGGCTCTTATACGATTTGTTCTGATGAAGAAACAAAAGTCAAAGATGCTGTAGAACTAATCTACAAACTTATCAAGCCAAACTGTGATCTATTTTTTGATGATACTAAGTTAGAAACAGGTCATCCTTATGTTTGTGGAACTTCTGCAAAACTTAGAACTATGTCAGATTGGAAACCTGAAATTAATTTTGAAGAAGGCATACAACGAACTATTTCTTATTTTAAAAAGTTCGTATAATTACGATATGAATAATCTGCTGCTCAACTTCTTACACGGTAGTAAAATTTTAGATTCTTTAGATACTGAAATTTATTTGACATCATTAGCAAAGCACAAAACTTTCAAAAAATTAGTGTTTGTGTTTGATGTTGTGCCAGAACAAATTGAAAGGCTCAAGAAGTATTATGATTATGTTATTCAAGCAGACACAGGAATTGTTCCAGTCAACTTTTGTTACTTATCATATTACAATTGGCTTTGTAAAAACGGAAAAGATTTTGATTATGTAATGCACTGTGATATGCGTGATGTGATATTGCAAAAAGATCCATTTGAATTTATGGCTTCTCATCCTGAAAAAGAATTATTTTTAGTTTGTGAGGGAATGAAAATAAAAGAAAATGATTGCAACCAAATGTGGCACGATTGGGTTTTGAATACAGTAATTTATAATCGAGATACTTACAATGATTCATATGTCTTAAACGGTGGCACATATGGTGGAAAAACAAGTGCTTTCTTGAACTACTGTACTTTGATTCTTACTGCTATGAACAGACGATATAATTATATTATTCCTGACCAGGCAATGCTAGGATATCTATATAGACAACTCAATCAAAATCCAAATGTAATGCTTACACATCCTATGTCTGATAATTTTTGTGCAACTGGAGAAGCCATCAAACGTGACAATGTGACTGTTTCATTTGATGGCAAAAACGTTCTTACTCACAATAAAGAGACATTTTATATTTTTCATCAATGGGATAGAACTATCTACGCTGATGTCTTGAGAAATAAACAGGCAACTACTTTGTCTTTTAGTATTTAGCCTAATTGTTTTTCTAAATCAATGTCAACATCTGCAAGTGATTTTTGCTTAGATTCATTTTTTGTGGCTAAAATCAACTGCATTGTTTCGAACTCTTTCATAGATAAATTGGAAAATTCATCTCTGCCAAAAGATACTAATCCCCTTAGCATATAGTCAATTTCTACTACAATAGGAGGCACTGGATATGTCTCAGTGTCATTAGGATTAAAATATTTTTTTGCAGAGATGTAATAAAAGTTTGCTTCATCTGCTGACAAATAAAGATAATGTTGATACTTGACCCATAACTTTTCAACTATTGTATGATCTAAAGAGTCTATTAGGTCTTTATTAAATTCAGGATAAAAAACTTTATTTTCAACAGTGTCATAAGCGCCAAGGAGCGCTATCTTTAATATTTCTCTTTTTTCAAACTCAGTATTTTGATAGACGACATTATCTTTTTTGCGAAAAGACTTTGCATCAATCATAAGTCCTTCTTTCCAAGAAATTTCTCTAATTATAAACTTAACAGTATCGATGTCAATAATGTGTACTTTATCTGACTTGATGCTATTGTAATATTCAATAAAATCTTTCATTAAACTCTAAACTCAGAAACTATAGGATTGCCTGCTCCAAAATATGTTGTAAATTCTTCCAACTTTGCTACAAACTTATATTCGTGAGTATAACCACCTGTTGGACTAATTTGTACATCAGGATTAGACCAATCTACATTTTTCATTCTATAGAAAAATAATGGGCCAAAAGACATAACAAGAGAAGTTGTATTTCTTTGAACAATATTGGTATTGACGTAACTAAAAATTTTGATAGAACCAGTTACTTCTCTTGAAGCTAAACTTGCAAATCTTGGACCAACTTTGTCACCAAAATATGTGGGGGCAGATCCGTCGTTTAATAAATCTCCACCTGGCATTGTAAATTCATAAGATATATTTTGACTTACGCTCAAGCTCATATTTACTAATCTAAAATTTACATTTTTACGTGTTCGTACAAAGTTAACAAAACTTTCGTAAGAACTATGCCATTGAGAAGCATCAAAAAAACAGTCAGACAAATTAATAGGCCTGTAAAAACTTTGAAACGGGAGAGAAGGTAGACCGACAGAGTTGAGTGTCTGATTATATTCTGGCAAAGGATTTCCATCTAAGTCAAGCATAGTGGTTCGATTTGATGTAAGAAATGGCTTATAAGGAGGTACATTGCTTGGTGAAATCATTGACTTACCACCGGATAAAGAAACTTGTATTTCTACATCACCCAAAGATCCTTCGCCGTTAACAGAAATAGTAAAACTGTTCATAAAACACGGTCCAAATGTTTTATGTGTTGGAATAGATGAAACTGCCATAATTGGATACAATGGAATTACACTTGCTTTGTAAATCAAATATTCTGCATCATACTGGACGTTAAAAGATGTTGAATAAAGTGGACTGAAAGAAAAATTAGCAGTATATTTTTGTTCAGAAAATACAGGTACATTGTTGACCGTCAAACCTGTGAAATTTTCCAAAGGTTTGTAAATATTATTTCCAGCATTGTCGTTATATGATCCACAATAAAGTGGGAAGTAATTTTTGTTTGCTCCGAACAAGTTTTGATTATCGTTCAATAAAGAATTTCTTAAAATAGGAACTCTGGTGAAATATCCATATTCCTTTCTATTACCTGAGGCTGTGTAACCTAATCTATACAAGTCCCATATGTATGCTCTAGATATGTTAGAGTTTTTATTAATCCTATGCCCACCATACGATAATATTAATTGAAATCCTGGAATGAACAAAGATTGAACATTGAAATTGTTCAACAAATCAGTGATATATATATTATGTGATGATGCTGGAGTGTTATTAATTACATTTGACACATAGTTTGGCAATTTACTTTCCGCCTGTAAGCTCCAGCCACTTCTTTGCAAGTGCTTTTACTAGTTCGTATCTCATATGATTAACATTATTGATATCAGGGTAATAAACTTCTGTTTGTTCTTCTACTTTTTCATCAACTTCAACTTTTTCTGTAATTCTGATGCTCGAAAAAAAAGTCGCCAAAATCATTTTGCATAATACAGAAGTTCTAAGTAAAGGATTTCCTGTGACTGAATTTATGATTGTTGATTCTTCAATAATATTAGACATTTCACTAAAACTTCTTGCTTTAACGTCACAAGAAATAGTTGCAATACCAGCAGGATGTATTCTGTAACAGATTATTTCACCGTTTACGTCTTTTATGATGTCACAACTTAATTTTAATTCAAATCTTTTACTAGCATCAACAAAAATACTCATTAATAACTTCCTGTAGCCTCTAAAACAAAGTCCTTAATGTAATTCTGTGATACAACTTGAAATGATACTGTATTTTTCTGGTACTGATCGCTACCGTGCTCTTGTGATTGCGCTGTCCAGACCACTTCAGGTAGATCAAGTTTCACAGGACCCATATTAAAGGTTATACCACCATTGTTTACGCTTGCTGGACCAGATAAAAACTCAGTCATTAAGTAAGGCTTCATAGGTCCGGTGTAAGTAAGAGTTCCAGTTATACTTCTTCCTTCGCTGTAATATCCAAAGGGAAGTAAATTTTTCATCTTATTTTTAACTGTCACTGAAGATTTAGAATTAAGAGTATACACTGGCTTAAGATTGTTACTAATTTCAAATGAAATGCTATTAATATAAATACTATCAAGACCAGTTTTTTGAAATCCTTGAAACACTTTACTTTCACTTACTGAGCCTAGTCCAAAATAACCATAATCTGGGACATTTTTACTTACTTGAAGATTGTATCCATTAAGCATATAACTTGGTTTTTTTGATAAATATTTTTGAACTATTGTGTCAAAATTCGAATACATATTAGTCTGAAACTTTCTGTCCACTCCTAAAACTTTCAAGTCCACATCAACAAAAACAGTTTCCCCTGGAGTAAAACTGATCGAAAATTTATCCACTAAACAACCGAACAATAATCCTTGTTTAAGTGAAAATATGTTGAATGTGGATTCCTTAGAATAGTTTCTTACGTATGATGCTATGTAACTTGTATCTCTAGAAAAAGATGTTGCAATTCCGCTAGATAATGTTACGCTTCTGTTTGCTTTGGACACACTTACAACTTGAACACTTTGAGATGTATCAGTTAGATCGTTCTTAATTTTTGCTGAAAAAGGAGTTTCAACAGACATAATTTCAGCAACATTGTCTATATACAATATAGAAGTACCAACACCAACAGAAGCAGAATTAGCAGAAGTAAATCTTGATAAAATTGATGTTGGAGAACCATACTTTGCTTGCATACAATAATCAAAAAATGCTGCTAAAGAAAAATCCATATAGCCCCAAGAATCAACTCTAAATGGAAATCTCAAACTTACTGTATTTTCTATTTGACCAATACTAAAAGATTGAGGATTAATACCCTCGCCTGCTAATCTATCAAAACTAAGATTTTGATTTCTACCAATGCTGAAATTCTCTACTGAAAAAATATAATTTTGATCTATGTTATCAAAATTTAAATTAAAATCTGGATCTTCTCCGTAATCTTTAGACAACACAAGAATGTCAAAAGAACCCAGATCATATGAAGGAAAAGATACATTACTTTGAAAATTTTCATATGATTGTTTGTAAATGTGTTGCGTTGATACTATTTCAGAACTTGCAATACCTGAAACACCAAGAGTAATATCAGCAAATGCTCTTACATTGTTATTTGATTTTCTCATAATATCTACGGCACAGTTTCAACTGTTATCAAATCATAAATGTCCCATATAATTGGGCCATTGCTTTCTCTATTAAGATTTGTTCCTGGTACAACATAGACATCTAGCACTCTGTCAAATAAATCTATCTCTGTTCCTAAAACAAATCTGGTGTTTCTTACTGTGCCTTGAGGAACTGTTGCTGATAGTGTCTTGACTTCTCCGAATGTTCCATTTTTAGCAGTAACGTAAACTATAAGTTCGTTTTTTGTCGTAGTATCAGTTGTTGTAGCAATGCCTGTTGCAGAACCATTAAGCCTTATTGCAGAAGTAGTCAGATCGTCTACAGGTGGTACATATACAGATAATCTTCGTGGCTCAAAAGATATTCTATTAGTTAATGAAATACCTTTCCTGACAATGTCACCAGCAATATTTCCATTATCCAGATATCCTCTTGCTTCAAACCAAAGCGTTCCACCAGTACCAGTCCAACTCACTGCGTTATCAATTGAGGTTTTAGCAACTCCAGTTATTCCACTAATTGTTCTTGTGTAAAGACTAGTTGTGCCTAACGCAGTTGCAAATGATTCTGGTTTATTGATCATTACATAATAAAAAGAATCTTCTGTAACGTTTACACCAGTATCAAACTTGACTGTATACGTATTAGTGCCTTGAACGATATCACTGTATCTTAAGTATGATTGACTAGTAAGTATTCCATCATAAGTTGGAGTTGAACCAGTTGCAGAAAATATCGAAAACACCAGTCCTGTAGTGCCCGAACCTGAAGAAGCTCCTCCTGCATCATATAATAACTTAACGCTAAGTCCACCAATATACGCATCCTCTTTTGCTTGAAAAAGAAATGCATTCAAACCATTGACTAAACTCAAACTTGTATTATCAGTGTAAGTTGGCAATGTGTTATATGGTGGGTATTTTATTTCATCAGTATTAGTTATTTTTCTTTCAAATAATTCATCTGTAAGTCTTGGTTTTTTATATATGTTGTAAAAAAGTACATTTGATATAGCAGTACCTGTCCAATTCAACTCAACAAAGTAATTACTAGTAGTAGTATTAGAGGATATCAAGTTAGTGTAGGTGTTACTTGACTCAACATACTCGGTTCCTGAAATATTATATACTGTTGAAACTCCGTAAATTTGAGTTCCACTATGCAAAGATGATAAGTAGTTTGAACAAGCATATGTAGCAGTAGTTAATCCTGTAGCGCTAAAGTTTAAAGTATTTCCTATTGCAGAATTATATGTATTTAGATCACCTCTAAATATTGCAAATGTGTGTTGTAAATCTTGCCCAGTAGTTTGATAATATGCTTTAGCAAAATTATAAGGAAACTCAAATCTTTCTAATCCACTAAAACTTAAGCCTTTAGAATAAAATTCATTTGCTCTAAAAGGCTGAGTTGCTAATAATTCTCTAATTGTCAATCCACTTATATTTGCAGTGTAATTGATATAATTGAAAATTCCATTCATCAAAACACTTAAATATTCATTTGATTTATAATTTTGAAGCAAACTCAATGTGTCAGTACAACTTTGAATGATTAAGTTTTGATCTGCAGATGTGCCCAAAATAGGGTCGCTTGATGTTGAAGTAGGCATATCAATTGCAGTTCTTGTGAATCCAGTACCTGAAGAAACTACCACAGGGGTTTCTGGATTTTTACAAAGCACTTTAGCAATCGGCAACCAACTTTGTGGAAGAGGAGGGAAATACTTGAAACCACTCAAGTATTCCAATGGCTCTTCAACAGGAAATCCAGTTATATATTTTAACTTGGGCTGGAAGATAAAAGTAACAGTTGAATTAATATAAACAGCATTTGACAGCGTTCCGAATGAACTACCATTGTAATAACTTGGATCAACTACTAACGCTGTCCTGTCATCATTTATTCCAGAAAAAGTTACTACACTATTTCCGACAACTCCCTGAATAGGAAATCCTAAATTTTCAGCCACGTTTACATCATTTACATAAAGTAAAGATGCTCCAGATGCAGAGTTTTGCGTTACTGTGGTGAAATAAAGTTGTTTTGCCTTTTGAACTTCTTCGAGTGGCAAGCCTATGGTAATACCATATTTATATCCATCAGAACCAACAAAAGTATTAGAATAATCTTTTGACCATTCTTTTCTTAGTGGTATTTTTTGAGTTGTAGTTTGAAGCAGAGAACCATCATATGAAACTTGCCCACCATTGATTGTTAAGTAATAAGGGTCATTAGCAAGATTGTAAGTAATTCCAAAACCTAATGGGGCTGTTTCAACTACTCCAAAATATGGATAGCCTGTATTTGCCAAGCTTAATAAATTGTTGATTTCAAAAATTGATGAATTGGGCTGATTTAAGTCACCAAGACCTAGACTTAAGGCATCAAATATATTACCAGCAGTTTTAGATAACTCTAAGATAATCTCTTCTATTTTCGATGATATTGCCATTTTTAAATAATTATACCCAACTCATTTTGGATGTATGTTTCGAGTGCTGATGGTAATCCCTCTTCAGAAACTGACCAAAATGTTCTGAAGTCAGGGTCCCAACCGGAATTTCCAACCCAGTTTGAAATGATAGATTTCACTAAACTATTCTGATTATTATATATTTCTAGAATTTGTTCATAATTTCTTATAACAACTGGAGTGATAAACTGATTCAATGTCTGATCATTAAAACCAAAATATCCTCTGGGCTGACGTAAATCATAGAGTTTAAAAAACACTCTTGAGTTTGAAATAGTTTGATCATAATATTGAACGTCTGCTAGAAATTTATAAACAACAAAATGATAATCTGGATTGTATTCAGGAAATACAATTTCAGTTGAGTTGAGCAAGATATCTTCTGCTGTTTTCTCATCAATATCTTTGGAAATTATGAGAGGATCGCCATTATAATCGTCAGCAGGTCTAGCAAGTGATATGTACAAAGAACTTCCATATTCATCGTTAGCAAGATATATTGCTCCAAACACATATCCATCAGACATTTCGTCAATTGGACCTAACATATCATACACACTGAAACTCTCTTGATTGCCTGTTGGAAATGTAAGATTAGAAGTTGATGTCACTGATTTGATAAGTGATTTTCCAAAAGATAAAGTATCGTAATAGTTAGTATACGCAATAGATTTTAAAGCAGAAAGTCCATATAAAAGTTGTAAATTTCTTTCTTCTGAATTATTTGCTAAAGCGTATTCTCTTGATGATAAAGCCAAGTCTAATGTTGATCTGGTTTTTTCTAATGCTAATACAAGTTTATTCAATATGTATGCTGAGGCATAATTCATTTATTTATTCCTCACAACAAATTTATCTGTTTCAGGAAAACCAAGTGTAGGTGTATTAATTTCAGATAATGATTTACCAACAACAATATATGTCAGGTTCTTAATTTTATTTGCATTTATCAAAACAGGAGATAAATCTGGTTCATAATAGAACGAAGAGTCAATATCATTCCAGGCTGATTCTCCTGTCTTTCTCCACTCTGTTTTGATGACATAATCATTTTCAAGATTACAGAACTGCACTCTTAGATTCATATTTACGGAAGTTCCAGTAGCAACATATGAAGTGCTAAAGGATGTCAGGGTATTGTTTTTCCATTGGTTTATGTATGGAGAATCCTCATCATTAATGAAAAGTTTGACTCCTCCGTTTGTAGTTATCCTGAAATCAAAAGTACTTCCTATAGATGATTTAGATATAAAATCTCCAATTATTTCTCCGTTGAAATAATTGGTTTGCCCTAATCCAGTAAAATTAGAGATATCTAATTTATTATGAGTGCTTATCAGATCAGATTTTTCATTAAGGTTTAGATCATTGTAATTCCAATCTTCTCTTTTGTACCAATTTGCAATCCAAGTTGGTGATTTGTCAAGTTTAAAATAAGTTGTATTTAAGGTGTCATTTACAAAATATTTTAGATATAAGTGAATGTCATTTGCTCTCTTGATATATCTTGAATTGTTATCGCCAAAATAATAAGTTGTATTAGCAGTACCAGAAACATTTCCTGAAAGAAAAACTTTATAGTTATTATTTGCTTGATCAAATAAGATGTTTGTAATAGCAATACCAGAAGATAAAGATGAACTTGTTACTCCTAATCCTATCATTACGATGTTGTCAAAATTTTGTCCGTAAATATTTATTTGATTTGAACCTGAACTGCCTGTTGCTGCTATGCCTGTAAATCTATTCATCAGGCTTCTAGGATAAATTCTCATCAAACTTGGAGTGAAAATATCTTTATTATTAATTGAATAAAATCCATCAACAAAATAGTTTTGAGTTGCTCTAGTTTTGTTTGCTTGAGCCATATTTAGATTTGTATCAACATAATCTCTATTGAATGATGCATAAATTTCTTCTTCATTCGTAAAGAATATTCTATACGGAGTGCCAGTTTGATAAGCCCAATTATATCCATCATATGTTGCTATATTTTGTATGGTTGGTGATGACTCTTGTATTGCAACATTGAAAGAATATTTGATTACATAGTTTTGATTTAGTAGGGTAGATCCAGTACTTGCAACTGTCATACTAGTACTAGAACCTATACTAGTAATTGAATACCAGGTTGAAACTTGTGATGCTAAAGTTGCCCCTATACCTATTTGAGCATTGACTAAGTAATCTTCAAAATCAGTGTAAGTACCATTGGATGGATTATAAATTCCGTCTATCTGAGAATCATCTATGTTAATTAAGCCTTTTGTTTTTTGGTCGTAAATTGGAGGAACTGTATTTGATTCTAGAACCATCCAATAAGTTCTATCGGCAGTTAGGGAATAATTAATAAAGAAGTAATGGTCTTTGAGAACGTTCTCAATATCTTTGTAATAAACTCTTGACCCAGTACATAGTCTGTTTGATGGAAGATTTTCATAATTATCATAAATAGAACATTCTATGTATGCATCTTCGTTGAGCCAAAGCGAAGATTTTGACAACTTCATCTTAAAAGATTTTATGTCTTGTTTTTCATTAGATGTAAATTTGAAAGCAATCTTTTGATAACTCAGGCTTTTGCTACTTGCGGTAGTTGTTACATTTATGCCAACTGAAGAATCTACTGCTATTTGTTGATTGTAAATGTTTTCAATGTAGTTTACAGAATTATCTGCAGTTCCATAACCTGAAACACAAACTAAAAATGAATCAGATCTTAAGTCATTTATATTATTAGGGGTGTGAAATATCGTGTTTCCAGTAGCACCAACTATACTTTCGATATTAGAAATCCAGTGAGGTTCAGAATAAGAATAATTTGATACAGTTACTCCTACTTCTTCTATGCCGTTGAATAAATTTGGTATAGATGAGAGATTTGTAGAATAAAATGAACTAGTCAACTCATATTCAGCAACTTTTTCATCTATCTCTGTTTGAGTTATTGATGGATTTATTGTTTTGAGATTGTTGATAAAATCTGTCTTTGAAACTTTTGTGCTATCAACTGGAGCCACTTGTTTCATCAATAAAGTTCTGTTCTCTCCCATTTGCAAATCTGGAATTATTGCAGCATTGCCATAAAGTCTATAGAGATCTATTGAATTTAAAGTTCCTTGAGTTGCATTATTTTGCTCTTGAGTTGAACCTTTTTTGTAATATCCATCAAGACTTAATTTTTTACTCACTCTTAAGGAATACTCTTGATCCGTTAATAAAAATTTGCTCGAATTCAAAAATACTTTTTTAGTAATAAAGTTTTGATTTGTATCCCTAAATTTTATTGCTAAAGAATAATCCTTGACAAGTTTTTTTCCATTATCTTGATGATTTGATACATTTTCTAAAACTTGATTTTTTTGATAAATTTCAAATTGAGTATTTGTGTTAAGTTTATTATTTTTTAAGATTATTCCATCATTTGAATATTCAAAAAAGTTTGCAGTTGGAGCGTTGATACCTAAATCGGAAACTGATTTGATTCCGTCTATGTTTAAGTCAATAAATTCTGGCTCAACATCCAATATACTGTTTTTAATCTTAAATTCCAAGTCAGAAAATGATTTTTTATATTGTGTCTCAAGCACAAGATAGGTATTGCTGTAGATATTAGACACAATGCCATACAACGTTGTGCCATCTGAACTGTAGAGATAATCACCAATAGTAATTTGCGATAAAAAAGAAGTATTCTTACCTATTACTACATTTGTTCCACCGTTGATACTAATAGTCCCTAAACAACTAATAAAATCATTGTTGCTCCTAAGCAAATCCGTATTGGGATACTTAAGCAAATTGTGTATTAGTTGTAAATTATTTGGACTTAAAGTTGATATATTTTGAGAACCTCTTGCTTTGTAATTAGAGAAAGGTACTATCAAGTCTCTAAGCAACCCATCAAAATATCTTGTAAATTCTGTATCTCTAGTAAATTGAGTAAATGCTAATGCTTCTTGCAACACAAAATTAGCAAAATCAGTATCTCCCAAAGACGGCACTGCAAAGTTATTTGCTTTTCTATCAATATAGATAATAGAAGCATTATTGACATTGTAAGATGTGTTAGATATTTTCTTAATTGTTCCAGATGTAGACAAAGATGGATAGGAAACAATTAATTTTGCTATTACATTGTATTGCTCATCAACTTCGGGATAGTTATTAAACTCATCCCAATTGTATGGAGCCATATACAAAGGCATTGGTTTTCCAAAGAATAAAAATATTTCATTGTCACCATTCTCAAACTCATTACCAGAAAGGATATTTGTCGAAGCAATTATTAAGGGAATAAATTCGTCTTTTTTTAAGGTATAGAAATTACTTAAAGAGTTTGTGTCGCCAGAAGATGCTTTGTCTATAGTTTCTGGATAAAGATATCTAAATGGTGATTGAGTGTAAGGATCGTCTCCATCAAATAAATTGTTATTAGATTTGTTTGATGAATAAAGATAGATGTTTGTATCATTAACACCAGTTTTATCAAAAGTTAAATAGTTGTTGATTTCTTTTTGAAAATATGTCTTTCTTGGGAAAATATACCAAGATGAATCAAAATTAGAATTATTAAATGTTATTGCTGTTCCAGAGGAATAAGTTGGTAAATAATTTCTGAAAAACAAATCAAATGTTTCCCAATAAAATCCAAAATGAATCCATCTATTTGCTGTCCACGTAGTTGGGGCAGTGACTTTTATTAAGTAGTTGTCTCTGATTCTTGCTGTAGTGCTTCCGGTGCTACTTGATTCTTGTATTGTGAATGGCAACAGGGTAAGTGCTATTCCCGCCATTGAACCAGCCAAAGAAAATGTAGATCCTACTCCTGATGTAATAAGATTAGCGTGGGAATAAATTGCAAAATCTTTAGGTGTATTTGTTTTTGGATCAATGTGTAAACAGTTTTCAAAATAAGACTTGGGAATAATTATTCTAGCCTCATTATAACTTGAAGAACCAGTTGAGTTTTGTAAGGAAATCCATCTTGAAGAATTAAAAAAATTAACTCTTGTGTATCCAGTACCCGTGTACCTTACAGGAAAAGAATAATTTGTTCTTGATATTCCCGTACCTGGCTCTAAATTGATGTTGTAAATTATGTAAGAAGTATTTGCATTTCCAGCACTATTGTAAGGTGGTATGAAAGATGACCAAGCATTGTAATCAAGTACTTCCCAGCCTTCAGTGCTAGGAGGGTTATAATATTCAGGTGTCCAACCACCTGTATTTGCAAAACTAGCAATTTTGGGATCGACTGTATATTCTCCGCCTTGAAAACCAAATGCTATATTTTCATTTGCATTGTAAGTTTGATATGGAGTAGTATATTCTCCTGATAAGGTTTTACCAGCCAAATCATAGTCGTGAAAAATCGTTGAACCCTTGATTTTAGGAACAATAGCCTCATAATCAAGAAAGAAACCCCTGTTCACAGTCAAATCTCCAACCAAATTGTTATATATATATTTGGCTTTTCCGATTTGATCTATTATGAACTTAAGTCCTTTTCTTTTAACTTGACTCATTTTTAGTATGCAGTTGTAGGTACGTTATCTGGGCCAAAATAAAGTTGTCTTACAAGTTCTTTAGCCCTAAGCACAATTGTTCCATTTCTATACAATTGTCGATTTGTAGCATCATCAGAACCTTTGATGTCATTGCACAAAACATCATAAAGCATTCTGACTGGTTCTACATTATCAGTTCTCATTCTTAAAATATTATTTCTTGCTGTAGTGGATAAATTTGTTACAGTTACTCCTGCTCCAACATCGTTGTACATTCTTATAAACGCTTCAGCCGCTAATCCAGATGCTGGTAAAGATGGTGGAGCAATATCGGGGTCGTGAGTGTCTGTCCAAAGATTGTTGAACTCATTTGTAACTGTTGTTGCATATGTTGATAAAATATTATTATGATCAACAGTAAAGTGTTGAGGATTTAAAGTAAACTTCTCGCAGATAGGGCAATTATCTACAACCCACATTCTTCTATGTTTTCTCATTACAGCAAGCACAAGCCTAGTTGCTTCTTGCGTTACTCTTTCAGTTGTTTCAATATTGTCTGCACCAACAGATATCTCTATGGTAACAGTATGCTCAAACTCCTGAAGACCAAATGCAATGTCTTTTAGTGGCGAACTAGAACCTTTGAACGTGAGTGATATTCCATTTGGCTTAACCGCTTGTTCACCTATATAAAAACCAGTTATCGGTCTGTCAAAAATTACTATTTGATTTTTAGCATTTTTTGGTAACTCGTGATATAGAATCCCTCTCAAGGTATCATAAACTTTTTCAAGCATAATATGTCACCTATTGACTTTGACCCTTAGATCTTTTGCCCTCAGTAGGATTGATTGCAATACCTCTCAATGTAGATCTGACAAATCTGTCACCTCTAAGATTTCTTTGTCCAAACAATCTAATTTCGCCATTTTGCACACGAACAATTTGATTTTGAGCAAAGTCAAATCTTACTTTTTGCGCTTCAGAATACTGTTGATCAGATCCTTGTAATGCTTGCATATAGTACATTTGAGCGGCTAAAATTGCACAAATTACAGGCACAGGATGTGGGTAAGAAACATCTCCGCCCATATTTACTTGTTTTAAAGGTACGTCATATATTGTTGCTAAATTAGCGTCAATTTCTGCAGATGCTTGTTGAATAAAAAAATCTATGTCTATGTTTGAAGCAGATTCAGGAGTTGGATTTCTAAAGTTTGGAACTGGATTGTCTCCCTCTGTAACTACGTTTGGCGGTAAATACTGTTTGACATCACTTACTGAGCAATATGATCTTGGCATTAGATTTCTCCAGTTTTTGGTTGTAAATATTTAGGCGTATAATCAACGCCTTGTTCCTCGTGAATAAATCCCATCTCTACTGCTTTTTTTCTTTCAAGTAAAGTGAAAACATTGTTTTCTTCTAACTCATTTGCAGAAGTTGCTCCAGAAGACACAAATCTTGGAAAATCAATGTCTATGTCTCTATAGCCTCCTACTTTTGCATTAAAAACTTCTACTGCATCTGGGGCAAACAAACTGCCTTGTAATCTATTAATTTTTTGTCCAATCGCTTTTGTAACATTAGTAACCATTACAAAACCGCCTTGTTTATGCACAAACTCACAGGCTTTATCAATTGTAAGATTTTTGGGCATTGGTCTCTTGAGCCTATATATGTACAGAGATTCATTGTCTCTGCAAATATATGTTTGACCAGGAACAACAACAACATCCATTTTTTGTTCAATAGACATTTGTTCTGCTCTTAATCCTACTGAAGGATCGTCTGAGGATAATATTCCTATAATGTCAAGCCCATTAATGATTGCTGATGTAAGAATAGACTTTATTGTGGAATTTAAGTAATCTTCGTTTGCGAATTGCTCTTCTTTATCAATGAATACACAAAGATCAGCCCGTAAAACATTTTTACGAATTGCAACACATTCTTTTGCTGTTTTATACCAAGGAGACATAATAGATTTTTCTCAAGATAACCTTTTTGTTCCTTGATTATCTTTTTGTTCCGCAATCTGGGCAAAACTTTTCCATTCCTGGAAAATGAAATCCACACTCTGTGCAAAACTTGGGCATTTGAGGAGTGCCACATTTAAGACAAAATTTAGCATCTTTTGGAAGTGCAAGCAAACAATCTTTATTTAAACAAGACTTAGTATCCTCAAAACCAAATCCCACTTTTGTATTTGGATCTATTTGAACTGTGCCATCAGGATTCGCATATGCCTTAAATTTTTTTGAAGTACCATCCATTTCGTCTAACTCGTTCAATAGTCTTGCTAAAATTTCATTTTGCGGGATTGGATTGACTTCTTCAATTTCCTCTTGAACGTGCTGCTCAGGTTGAAGTACTTCTTGATTGGGCCTATTTTCTGCCCATTTTTGAAATTCTGGGCTATCAAAAACACTGTTCTTAGGTTCAGCATTTAATGCGCCAAATTCGTCGATTTTTAGGTCAATCTCGTGATCTTGTAATTCTTTTTCATCCCCAAGAACAGTATGCCCAAACTTATTAACTTTAGGTTTGGGCATATCTTCACGAAACGGATTTGTAAATGAGGCTCTTAAGGATTTGAGTTGTTCTTCGTCCATAAGAAAATTATACTACTTTGCGTTCTTTTTGTCGTCTCTTCTTTCGTATTTGAAACTAACAACTTCAAAGGAATTGCTAGGAGAATCTCCAGCAGCATACTCGCTTACATTATCAGCGTGGCTTTCTATGGATTGTAATATCTTTGACATAAGTTGAGTGTCTGGAATTGGACCGTTGTGCTTTGCTTTTATTTCTACTGCAAAACTATGCACTGTTCCATCGTCAGTTTTCAAAGATACCTCTGGTCTAGGTCTTGCAAATGATTCTATCTTGGGACTTTGCATTGTGTTGACCATTGGATTCGTAGCATCTTCCATAACTGGTTCATCAACCATTACATCGTCTATTCTCTGTGCTAAATCTGGATTTACTTGAGCGACTTTTGTCTTGATGTTTTCGAGCAGTCTAATCACTTTCTTCATTGTTTCCTGTTTCCTTAAAACTTAGTCCGTTTTCTTACACCCATTAATTAAGGGAAGTATAATTATATATATTAAAGTTAAATTTAAGATAATTACTTAAATTTAAGAATTTTAAATTAAATTTAAAAAATTGATAATTTAAAATTGCAAAAATTTCTGAATAATCTATGTGCCTGTTCCAATATTCCATATGTATCTGAAGAATCTACTTCTTCCTCCTGGCATATTGTATTCAGGAACAACAACTGCCCTAACTCCTGGATATCTAGCAATTGGTAGTTTTTCAAGCATTTTGTCAAAGTCTTCTTTGTACATTGTTGCTGTTTGTCTAAGTTGATCAACAAACTGAGCATCTGGGTCTTCTATCAATAATCTTCTTTGTCTATTTGTTAAACTTATCAGTAAACTTCTTAGGAGATAATATACTGCACCATAAACTATTGCTGGTTCATAGTAAAATGGTGTTGACGCTACTGTCTGATATTTTGAAGAACCAGGTTGCGCATTTATTTGCTGAAGAGCCATATACAAAGCATTATTTATGTGGTCATTTGTGAACATTTTAATACTGTATGACACTAGGACATTGTCATATGACTTTACTGATACTGGGTTTCCATTTGCATCAATAAAATATATGTTTCCCTTGTAATCACATTTGTATCTCAAACCATCAGGATAATTTTGTCCGTTTGTCATTTGTGACTCATATCCATCTCTGTTTTTAATGATAGGATCAAATGTGTCGTTTACGGTGGTATAAATTGGCACTGTTTCTGACAATTGAATCATAGGATCTCTATCACCTTGATTTGATGGTCCACTGATTCTTATGTCAGGTCTTGGGAAATAATTCCAATATGGAAATGCAACTGTTGCTATGGATCTGTCTTTTCTAAAAACTACTTCTTCATCATATATTGCTATATTCAAAAGATGCTCTAACTCATATCTAATACTTGATTTGATTAGCAATTCATCTCCCAAAAACGGAGAGCTTGTATTGAGTACTGTACCACTGTCATCTACTTCTTGAATTCTGTAATATGTGCTTGGGGAACCATTCTCATCCCACCCTTCATTAACTGGAAAAGGAACTGTTGATAATGTAGTATATGTTCCGTCAAACTGGTCTGATTTTTGGATTTTATAAAATGCCACACCACTTGCACCAGACCTTTCCCATTCAATGAAAATGCCCGGTGTTGTTGTTGCTGTATTGTAGTATACTAAAGCACTTTGCGTATACGACATTGCTTGTATTTCTTCTGACATATTTTCTCCAAAAAAATAAGGCTACCGACAAGATAGCCTTAATCAAGTCATATTAAGTTTTTTCTAAACTCGTCTAATGGAGCCCTTGTCACTTTCTAAATCTATTTCAGTCTCTAAGTCAATTGTGTCTGCAATTCCATCGTCATCTACTGTATCCAGATAGTTCAAATCACTAGTTGTTTCAACTCTGTCTCTGTTGAAATTTGTCATATTTACTTGTCTGACAGATGTACCATCAACTGGGTTTTCTGATGGTTGTGCTACATACGCTCTTCCTCTTCTTTCATCTCCAGAAACAGAAGAGTTTTCGTTTAGATTTTTTTGTTGTCTTAAGAGATTTTGAACAAGATGAGGATTATTATTTACTTGTTCAGCAAACTCTTCGATACTTAATTCATCTCCTCGTAATTCTGCTTGTGTTTGTGCAATATCAAACGCTGTAGCATATGATAAAGAGTCATTTGCATAACCTACTGTAGATACTTCAGCATCTTTCTTATATGCTTTTTCTGCATCAATAGTTTCCACTTCGAGTTGCTTTCCATCAACATCTACTGTTCTCAAATTATTGGCATTTTGCTGTCTGAGCAATTCTTTCTTTCCTCGCATAGCAGCCTTTTCTTCAATAGAATCAAACTGCTCTGGAGTAATTTTTCTTAAAAGTCCCATTCTCAATGAACTTCTTAAATCTTTACTTGCTTTGATAACTTTGGCATCTTCCCAAGTTAAATCTATTGCTTCAAGAGGTCCAAAACTCAATCTAATATCACTTACATAATGAGGACCCATAGTAACATTTTGAACAATGAATGATTCTGGCTCTGTATTTTCTTCCATTTTCTTAATCCTTTTTTCTCTCAACTGGCAATGAAGTAATGCCATCTAGACCTTCTTTACCTGTCCACAATTCATTAGATTGAGATTCTCTTGAATTTGGGTCGTAAGATTGTTTTCTGACATTTTTTTGTTCTTTAACAAAATCAGCCATTTGTTTTCGTTTGGTTGTTGTCCCAAATTGTTTTTCTTTAGCAGTCAAACCTTCTTGAATACTGAACGAATTAAAAACTCTTTTTGCAGTTCCATTTCCGCAAGGACAAGGAATTTCTTCATTGTAATCACTAAATGAAAGTGAAATTACAAAAGATTTAGGTTCAGTTTCACAATTACAAACAAATTCATAACGTGGCATACAAAGGTATTTGTACAAAATTCTATGAAATCTACAAGGGAGAAAATATAAAATGAGTTCTGATTTATCTGACGCAGCAAATACACACAAAATGTATTGTGTTAAGTGTAGAACTATGGTAATGGTAACAGCGCCCAAAAGAGTTGTTATGAAATCCAGCAGACACGCTCTACAAGGTAAATGTCCGCATTGTTCTTGCTCAACATTCAAAATTACAAAAGCAGAGTAATATGAAGTTTATTTTCAACGACAGTTTTTCAACAGACCCTAATTTGTTTAGTTCAAAAACAGATGAAAGGTCTGTTTTTGTGTCTGGTAATTTGATATTTGAAAAGCAAAAAACTGCTGCTAGTGGAGCGGTTAATGCTCTTATCAAGGAGTTCAAAAGATCGACTCCTTCTGAAAAAGCAACCATTTCAGAAGAGGTCAATAATAAATCAGGTAGGGCTTCAGGTTTTTCTGATTCTGACGTTGAAGATTTCTACGATGGAATTAGTAGTTCAAGTGGTTCATCAGATAGAAGTAGGCCAAGTGGATCATCTATAACACGTTCAGTTATAGATGAAGTTGTCGGAGGCTCAGATGATCTTGGAGAGGCTGCAGATGCTGCAGGGGCCAAGCTCACTCTTAGAAGTCGTTTAGTAGATCAACTTAAACCTTTTATGAGTTCTGAAGAAATTGGTAAACTTTTTGATGATTTTATTTTTAAGATTAAAATTCCTGAATCTGAACTTTTAGATTTTATCAACTACACTATTGATTTTGCAGATGAGGCTAGTGCAAACATAAAGGACCTGTTCCGTTTTGCAACTATGCATTATGCAACTAGAGTTGATAAAGGCCTTACACTTTTACTTTTAGAGCTTGGAACTAAACTACAAAAAAAATATCCAGAAGTCAACTTTTTCCAAATGATGATTGATTCTGCAAATGGAGCAAAGCCAAAACTTGGCAAGCTTGCAATCATCACTGAAAAAGAAGATATGGACATTGCAAAGAAGTTGTTTACGTTGTCCCAACACAGAGTTGTTGAGCAAAACGAAGCAGTCAACAGAGAAAGAAAGCAAGTAAGAGACGCTCTGCAAAGTATGCAAGAAAGAACAAATCTTCAGAGAGCATTGTTTGAAGCTTTGAAGATGAATGAAGTTGAAAGATCACTTACAACTGAGCTTGAAAAATTTGGAGAAACTTTTAGACGACTTGTTACAAATCCACAATTTAGAGCATTGAAAGATTTACAATACACGATTCTAGCAGGAAGAAGATTGCTGGATGCTTGGATGTCATTGTATATCGAAAAGCAACCTGTTACTCCTAGCAGATCTACTAATGAAACAAGAGACGATCCTAAAGCAGTAAGTAGATTTACAGGACAACAACAAGGGAGAAGCAATACCGATTTTCCATCAAGAAGAGAATTAGTTCCAGGTTTTCCTAGAGCATATTTTGATTATGAAAATGTTAGGTTGGCTCAAGCAACTACAGGAACTCAGCAAGCAAATCAAAATCCTCAACAGGCCTTGCAAGTTCAAAGACAATTGATAAATCAGTTAGTTGGTTCTATAAATTCAAGAGTAATACCTAGAATTAGAAATGGAAATTTACCTACAGAGACAAAAAACTTTTTGCTTAAATATGTTCTAACTATATCTGAAACTTTTTCAAGAGCAGCGTCTTCAGGTGAAATTATTTCTTTTCACGATAAGTACAGAGAAGCAATTGCTAAGTTAGGTGTATCAGCAGCAGGATCAGCAGACTTCAACCGAGTTGCTAATAACACAAGATTCAGAAAAGTTTATGCTCAACAAGCTGGTGCTCAAACAACAAGGCCTGCAGTACAACCTGGTTTTGAGCAAGCATCAGGAATCATTGATATGATTACTGGTGGACTTTACAACTTAGGTATGATTGAAACCTTGACAAGAATGGTCACAACTGGAAGATTGAGAGATGTAGTTAGTTTGTATAGATTTGTATCAACATATGAGACAAATCTATATATGGAACTCGATTTGCAGTTGGGAAGAATTGGTAGATTTTTACCAGCAGATTCAAAAATTATGCCAGGTGGCAAAGTGTCTCCACAAGGAGCACAAATATTAGCAAATGAACAGGAAGTTGATGCCATATTGGAAATTTTTGGCGAAGAGCAAAAAGTTGCTGAAAGACTTTCTCAAAAAATTAAAGCAGATGAACAAGCGTTGTCACAAGCCGAAAATAACCTAGGGAACGAAGCAGATCAAGTTGTTCAGTTGTCTGAAGGCAAAGAAGACAAAACCCCTATGGAGTTTCCTGCAGAATTAACACAAAAATATGAAGCATTTGTTGTTCAAGTAAACGATGTTATAAAAAATTTATATACTCTTCTTGGTATGAGAAGAAATATGAAGAAACGTGCTGAAGTTGAAAATGCTGATCCAGTTATTATTAGCACTTTGAATAGAATTGAGCAAGAAATACTTATCAGGATCAAAAATCACGAACAAACAAGAGATAAGTACAAATCAACAAATCTTATCAGAGTTGAACTTGAGAGAGTCAGAAGATTAAAACAATTGCTTAAGCCAGTAGAAAAACAAATCCAATTATTTGCTGATGCTGGTATTTCTATTGCATCTTTGATTACTCAGCCCAATGGTCTTTTGAATACTCTTAGAAGAATAAGAGATGAAGAAGAAAATGCTCTTGATAAATTGATAGATAGATACACTGAGTTAAAAGAAACTATTACTCCTGTGAATTTAGGCAACTTCCAGAAACCTAAAGTGACCGAAGAAACTGGCGCTGTTGAAATTGGCGAACCAGAAGAACCTACTGCAGAGATGATATAAGATGAGATTTATTTTTTCAGCAACAACTAATCCCATAGTCAATGATCCAAGATACAATGACTACACAAAAACATTTTTAACTCCTAATGATTTAAAAACTGATAAAAGTTTAGTTGACGCTGAATTAGAAAGAGTCAAAAAAATATTACCTGATGCTCAAAAAACGATTATTGATGAAAATGGTGTCAGCATAGATAAAGCCTTGTTTATTCAAAAGCTCAGGCAAGCAATCAGAACTATCGAGCAACAAGAGTCATTTTCGGGCCTTGCAAGTTCTGAATTAGTTGCTGGTACAGGTCTTACTTCTGGATACACTATCGGAGAAGTCCCAGAGCAATCTGATGCAGAAAACAAAAGAGAACTTGCTGCTATAGAAAAACTCATAAGAGACAAACAAGAGAACCTTGCTGAAATAGATGGTTATATTCTAAGACTTTTATTAGGTAAACCATTCCAATCATTTACTGCATCGGCAAAGAACAAGTTTATCAAAATTGCTGATGATATGGATAAAGAAGCGGATAAAGTAATAGAAGAATACTATGATGATTTGTATGAAGATTCAGAAGGAAGTCCAAATTACGGCAAAATTCTCAACCATCCTGAAAAATATCATCACACCTTGACAACTGATGCAAGCACTACACCCAAACCGTCCAAGTTCAAGAAAATCTAAACTGCTTTACAAGTAATTTATGTCAGAAATAAATTTTATCGACTACGATAAAATTTCAAATCGTTCTGATGCTTTTGTTGCATCTGACGAGTTGAATTGTTATTTTCAGTATATTCCATCAACCAAAGCTTTATCTTATAATATCAAAAAAGAAAAGCATACTGCTGGCACGACTGAAGATCCTAATGACTATAAGATTCCAGATGTAAAAGAAAAGATTTCTCCAAAAAAATTATTCAGAGTAAATCCCTTTCATAGAAATTTTGCTGAATATCTTCATTTACATAAAACAAATACAGATCCTGAAATTATTTTCCCAACCGTTACAGATCAGATAAAAGTTGTTGTGACTGATTATTCTGATATGGGTCTCAATCAAGATCAAATAGATTTTCTAGTAGCACTTAAGAATCTCAAAAATTTGAAAGTAGAAGATCAAAGCAAAGAACTTGATATTGATAAATTTGAAATTACACAAGACAAATTACTTGATGGTTTTTTTCAACTTTATCCACGTTATATGGAAAACACAGTTGTTACTAATACAAGCGACAACTTTATGTATGAAGAAGAGCCAGAAGAATCAATCACTTATAATGATGATGAAAGTTCTATGGTTGCCCATCACTTAAAACAAATGGGTTTGAATCCTAATGAAGTCAAACTAAAAAAAAACTTTCAAGTAAGAACGGGCAACGCAAAAGATAAGCAACTTACACCTTTTTTGCAAGAGAAAATTACAGAAAAGCCTCTTCAAACAAGAATAAGTGTTACAAACAATACTGAAAACATTACGAACTTAAATATTTCAAACAAGAATAGAAATGAATATCTTAACAGAATCTCCACTAGTTCGTTTACAAACAATCAAACTTATAATAACTTAATTCAGAACATCAATAACTCTAAAAATATTTCTATAAATCAGAATATAAGAGTCAGAAAAAATATTGAACAAGAGCAAGTAGACTTTAAGAAAGAGTTTTTTAAGTTGCTCAAAGATTTAAGTTTAAAAAATGATATAACAAATGTTTATAATCGTGAAATAAATCTTCACAGCAGAAATATTTCTTTCGAATTTTTATCTCAAATCAATCAGTCTTTTACAAAAGAATATAATACTAACATCAAGAACCAGACTTCTGCATATAATTTTTATCGTTATATTGAAAATAAATATAGAGAATTTGTTCAGAACTTAAATTTCTTTAATGAAACATTTCAAGAGTTCAAGAAAACTGAATACAAAATAAGAAACTCATATCAGAACCTTCATCAGCACAATTTTACTCAGAGGAATCAATATAACCAAAGTATTATCAATCTTACAAAAGAAATCAATTTCGAAAACAATATGATTGATTACAAATTTGAGAGTGCTATCTTAAAAACAGTTGAAAAATCCAATTCAATTACAAGCAACAGCATTGAAAAGATTAAGGAAACTCTCAATTTAGTACAGCATAATGTTAGTTATGTAAATAGAAAAGTTTCTCATCTACACTATAAGACAGAAAATAGGATATCAAGAGAAGTAAAGAATATCCTAAATAATCAAGAAATTTCTGATGAATATTCAAATATTATTATCAACAAAATAAGCAATGTTTCAAATAATAATGAAATAAAAAAATTATTATCATTAGTGAAAAATGAAGACATATTGCAGAATCTTTCATTTGTAATCAAGCAGAGTGGAATAAACATTGACAATATTAAATCTATTACAGAAATTGTAAATCTTACAAAAGGTAATAATTTTAATCTTTCGAAAATCAGCAGTGAGTCAATTCAGAATGTAAAGAATCTGGTCTCTTTATCTGATTCTTTTCATAAAAATTACAATCTTATAAACTTGTCAAACAATGTAACTGAAAACTTGAGAGAACTTGTAAACATTTCCCAAAGCCAAGAATTTACACTGCTAAGTAAGAGTTTCAAAAACAAAAATCCTATTTTGAAATTTATCTCAGAAAATAGTCAAAATTTCAGAACATCAAAAGTTTCGAATATAAATCAAATTACTAACTTAGTAAATCAAGTATCAGACATAAATAACATAAAAGAAATAAGTAATAATGTCCATAAACTTTCTCAAATCAAGGATGTCAAGATTTTTGAACAACTGAATGTTATAAATGAACAAAAAATAAACAAGTCATATAAATTAATTAAGAAATTAAATAATGTAAATAACATTAATGAATTAGAACAAAATATATCTTTAGTCAATCAGACATTATATACTAAAAAAGATACTAATGTAAAGACATCAAACGTCCAACAAATTAATAAATTTATAAATCTTGTTGAAAATAATAAAATTGATGCAACAAAAATTTTAGCACTTAGTAGAATATCAAATGAAAGTACTATACAAAAAATTAGCAAGATAAATGAGAGTCAAATTACTAACATAAATTTTACAAAAAATGAAGTACAAAGTGTAGTAAAGTTAGAGAAACAAATTCGAAACTATTCTGAAAAAATAAAGATTAGAGAAACTTTGAAAACTCTGGATTTGATTGATAGTAAGCCAGAAGTTAATAACTTATTTACTAATAAAATTTCGTTTACAAAGTTAAGTCAAATTTCTGAAGTTCTGCAAAATATTAATTTAATTAAAAATGACAAAACTTTACAACAAGTTACTAAGTTAAGTTTTGAATCTAACAAAAAGAACATATCGAATGTTTACAATGAGCTTAATGTTACTTCAATAAATAAAAGTGAAAAGAAAACTGAAAAGTCATTTATCTCAATAAATAAGCAAATAGACAAACTTTATAAACTAAGCGAAAGAATAGAAAGTAAAGCAAATAGGGCAGAGCAATCTTTTTATGATCTGATTAATTTTAGCGATTACTCTTATACTAAAAAGACTAGCACCAAAAAAGAAATCAAGAATTTCTTCCAAACTTTGA
>JACCDP010700614.1_pt1 | contig 48448 bp, 43 predicted proteins | sample 7445841 | NCBI WGS metagenome assembly JACCDP01 (sample SAMN15323441, study PRJNA562643) | freshwater metagenome | isolation source: river surface water | place: USA:Blue River Watershed | collected 2017-08-17
AAGATTCAGTACCAATCCAGTAGCTTTTTTTGTAAAAGAAAATCTTTAGCCCGCTAGTAAAATTTTTCATATTTACTCCTTTGTTGTTTAAAATCAAGCAAGGCACACCTTATTAAAAGGGTATATCATCTTTAGCAAACCCTTCACTGTCTTGAAAGAAAGTAAGCATAAACTTAATCTCTTCTAACTCCATCTCATCCGTTATATCTACTGGAGACTCAACAGATGCGTTAGCGATACTTTTCTCAAGAACAGCTTTAGCCTGAAGAAGGGCGGGATAACCAATAATCAAAGCTTCTTTCTCAAACAAAACTTCAACTTCAGTGTGTTCAACATAACCAAGTGTGATTGTAAATACTTTCATAAAATCTCCTTGTTAAAATGTTATTATTTATGAGCAATAGAAATAAGAATTCCTAATTCTTGTATTGGGTGACAAGCGTAAATCTTTGTCTGATCCACTAAGGTTATTTCTGTAACATCGATGAACTCTTGTGATATGGAAACAATATGGTTGACGTTTATCCAAAGATCAGATAAAGGCTCTCCTGTAGCGGATTCATTCTTAACACAAATAAAGCCTTTAATGTTTTTCATAAGATCTCCTTGTTTATTTGTTTAATAATTATTTCTGCTTAGCTTGCCAAGCTTTAGACATTTTTTTCCAACCAGAATTGGTGCGCTTATAACCAGTCATTCTTACACATTCTTCACAGATGACAACGCTATAACCAGGCTGACCAAGAAAAATGCTTTTATCATATATCGTTACACCAGGAGGAATAACCTGTGCTTTTGCAAGGACAGTGCCGAACAAAACAGTAGAACCACAAGTCCTACACGAATAGCCGCCAGTCCATGGGTTCTCAACAGCAACATCTTCAATTTTTGTAAATACAACTTCAGTAATAAGATCATTAGACATAAAGTCTCCTTTTAATTAGAGCCCAGCATTATTGCCAGGCTCTGGTCGGTAACAACTAACCAGCGATACCTTGGGCTTTAGCTGCTCTGAACTTTATGTAATTACTAACTTCTTTGTTAGCAATCCAGAATCCAGGGAGCTTTTTGCCAAACTGCACAGAAGCTTCTCTAACTTTAATAATAGTTTGATCATCAAGCTCTTCAACTTTCTTAAGACCAGCGTTAAGTTGCCCAATGATAAACTTTGTATATTCATCAACAGCACTATCAGCTTGCTTAACAAACTCTCGAATCTTTTTAGCGGTATGCATCTTGTCTACTTTCTTCCAAGTAGAATACTCAAGACCATTACCAGTAACTCTTCTTAATACTTTTGAAGCATCAAGAATTTCTTCTGGAGCAAACTCGGAAGAGTTAAGCATTTGATCAAGTTTGATCTCAGCTTCTCTATCAAGCTTAACCTGATAGCTAAGCTCAGCTAATTCCTTAATGAACAAGCCAATCTTTTCAGTAGCTAGGAAGTGCTCGTCTTTCGCTACTTGAATATCCTTCTTGTTCATTGTGGCTCTCTTGGCTTGCTTGCCAATTAAGTTAAGAGCTCTTTCTTCAGAACTTTCAAAAGCAATACAGTAATCTTGTATGTCATCAGTCATCATTGACTGGGTGACAACAGTCTCACCATACATAATACCGTCATTGAAAGAAGCATCTGCAGCATCACCATTACTCTCATCAGCAAAATGAGGAACAATAGCGAAGAAAGGAATTGCAGATTCTTCTACGTTCTGCTCAGAAAAGAAAGTTGGACTCTTTTCTACCTTCTTGGTTTTCTTATCATAAGAATAAGAGAAAGGAGCAACTGTAGCTTCAAGCCTCACATTGTTGATAAGAATTCCAGCTTTAAAAGACTGGCAAAACATAGCAACTCTTTGCTTTTGATTAATGCAAATTAATTCCCCTTCGTCATTAACGTAAGAGTAATAATTTGTTTCCTTAATCTCGTGCAAAGCCAAAAGCTTATCCAGGACAGACTCAGATTCAGAAATCATCTTGACCATATATCTACGGTCAGAAACTTCTTCAAAAACATCATCAAAATCAAGATATAATTTATCTCCAAAATTATACCAACGACCAGCAAGAGATTGACGCTGAAGAACCAAAGTTAAAGTCGTACTAGTTTCTCTAGCACTAAGTGCATTAGGGAATTGTTCAACACAAAGAATTTGCTGAGCATAAATATCCAATAGCTCAGGAGAAAGTTCTTCTGCAAAAGACCCTTCTGTTTCGATAATATTAGCTGCTCTAATGGCAACTTCTTTCTTTTCAAGTTCATCTTTGCCTTCGAGATACTCAACAGTGTTTACTGAGTACCCTTCAAAATAAGAAGAACCTTCATCATCTTCCCAATCAAGAGAAAGATAAGCTCTAGAGCTAACAGAGCCCCAGTTTGTACCTAGGTGAAAATCTCTTGCAGCTTCTTCTCTAAGGTCTGAAATTTTAAGCTTTTTCATAGATGCTCCTTTTTTAGAATTAAAATTAACATTGTTGTTTTTGGTCTTGGTCTTCATGGATACTCCTTTGAATTTATTTATTAAATGGACAGTAATCAGAAAACAAACAATTCACCTTTCTCTGTTAACTTAGCTTCATAAGCATCAGCATAACCAGCCTGTGCAACCTTACCAGTAAGAACAACATAGCCATTGCTAACCATGAACTCAGCTAGTTGTTGATTCTCGCTCCATGATTTCAACCAGAAGCAACCTTCAGAAGGCTTAACCCCAAGGTTAGTGCTAAGAGTAGCGAATGGGCCTTCTTGACACATTACTTGAATACCTAATACTCCATTCTGATACTGAACCTTAGAAAATGAAAGAATTTCATTTTTATACTTCATAGATACTCCTTTAAATAGAAGTAGCGGAATACTACTTCTGGTCATTATTAATGTTTCGCCAAAGGGAAAAAGCCCAAAGTGTTAAAAATATCTGTCTGTAAAATAGCTAACTCCTTAAAAAGGTTAGCAAGTTCCTGGTCTTGGAAATCCTTTCCATTGGCAATCATCATGTCTGCCATTAAGTCCTCAATGACATCAAGCGCTTCATTGCACTTGGTAAACATATCTGAATTGATTTCTTGTTTGCATTTAATATCTATTAACTGATTTCTTAGTATTTTAAGCTCTTCAAAACTCATACATTCTCCAGCAAATCAATACACCAAAGGGTGGCTTTCTGGAAGAGAGCAAATTGCTCCCTTCCAAAGCTCCAGGTGTCAAGGATTATGCAGCCTTGCGTCCTTCAGTTGCTCGAAGATCCAACCACTCTTGGTAGTAAGCATCTTCAACATTCTGAAGAATTACAAGGACTTCATCCCAGTTGCCAGAAGCTGCCACAGCAGAAGCATTCAGAATCCACTCTGAATACCATGCTTTATAGTCAGCATAGGCAAAACCGCGACTTCGCATCTCCCTTAACAATCCATGAAGCTTATACCAACACTTGTACTCTTGACGAGTCATGAGCGGCTCCTTTATGGTGTTAAAGATTTTTTATTGTTTTAGTTTACCTCCCATAAACAATATGAAGATGTATATACTAGCTTCTCTTTTTAACAATAGTTTTAACGGAAGTTCCACCAGATCTACTAAGTGATCTAATAGTCATTACCTGTGGAAATAAATTATCTATCTCATTTCTAAGCTCAGCTAAAGACATGCTTGACGTTTCTTCATAGCTAAATCCGGCATGTTTAACCAACAAGTTTTGATACTGAATTCTTCTAACATTAAGATTACTAGAAAAGTTGAAAGAAATAGTCTTCATAAGATCTCCTTTTTAAACACACGTTATTGTGTGCATTGGTCAAAATACTTTTAAAACTTTTACTTTAAAAGAGTCTGTAGTTCAGATACTAGAGAAGCCCACTCAAGGACAACTCTTTTTCTTTTCTGTTCGGCAGATAAAGCCATCTTAGCTAAATCTGCTAATTCTTGGACAGTTGGCTCATACTCATCTGTGAGTATTTTCTTGTCACATGCCTTAAGCATGTGTAATACATTTGCTTCACTAAAACCAAGCGACTTAGCAGTAGGGTTAATAATAATTTTCATAACTTCTCCTTTATTGCTTAATTTCATAAGAGCCTTCCTCAATTTGATGAGAAAGAAGATTACACATTAGTTCACATCGCAAGAGATAACTTAAGAGGGCATTAACTTCTGGCGTTGCTCCTGTTATCTTAATCTCAACTGGGGTTTCATTAATGTCACGATTCTCGATTAAGATTCTTGTAAAAAGAGCAGGAGCGGCATTTAGTAAAATTGCATCAATAACCTCTCTTCCAACTACAGGCTCTAGTTGAGAGATTAGAGAATTTGCCTGAGCTAACCAAGCTTGATACTCAACTTTTTTAATAGTAGACATCTGATCCTCCTTTAAGTGACAATTACAATCGTGAGGCTTGCAATTACAAATCATACTTCTTCCTTTGTTATTTTTAGAAAATAGTCATCATCTACACCAATGGTATGAATAAAACCTTCAGTCATTATTTGAGAATCAAATACTTCTACAGTATCTCCATTCTCAAGTAAGAATTTAGTCCTTTGATTCTTGCACTTAATATCAACAATTTTTACACTGTGATGTTTTGCGTCTACTACAGAAATAGTACATGTGAAATTTCTCATAAATCCTCCTTTTAAAGATTTAATTAAAACAAAAAAATAATTAATTAATTATGAAAAACGCGCATAAGCACGTTGACACTCACCATGAGTACCAATACGACGCTTGTGTATAAAGGTAACAACAGATTCACCTTTAACAACAAACACTCCTTCCTTAGGGATAATTACATAAAGCTCTTGGTCAGAACCCCACTCTACTAAGCCTTTTTTAGCATTAATAGAGATAAGGTTAAGTAAAGGACCAACCTTAGGAGAAGCACCGTAAGCTTCTACTACTCTATCTGTGGCATGCTTAGTAAATGTTTTTAAATTCAGTAACATAAGTCCTCCTTTAAGATTTTTAGGCAGTTTTGTGTCGTGCCTAGGACATGGTCTTAATTAGGCTAGCAGTTTTCTCAGTTCTGCTAGGGTTGAGAAAGATGTCTCTACATCTTCCTTAGTTTGATATTCCCTTACGACAACTCTGTACTCAACTTGAATACAAAAAAACTTTTTGTAGTCAGCTGTATGCACAACGATGACATAAGGAGCCCATTCATAAACTTCCCACTTGTCGCTCTTGATAGAACGAACATGAGCAAGAAGATCACTAGTTATATCGTCTAAGTGTTTATCCATGTTTTTCACCTCCTTTTAAATACTTGTACTACATACCCACTAGGGGATATAGGTGTTTTATATATTGGTATATATGCTTATAATCCATGCACATATATTGTCCTCACTCTGCATTTACATGGGCTTGTGACCATCTACCATACAGGTAGGCTGCATTAAGGATGGGCGATGATTACTCTCTTGTAATCACCACCACATATAGATCCTCCGTAGGGATCAATTTCTCGACAAACACTAAGCGTTCATCGAAAGAAACAACCTTACCATTGTCTAAGGTTAAAGATATTTCATATCTATCTTTACCTTTACCAATAGCAACGATTGCATGTGTAGAACCAAGATTATCAACTACTGACATTGAAAAATTAAATGTACTCATATATACCCCTTTGTTGTTATTCTGAATTAGCCTCATCAGTACACGCATTACGTGTAGACATACTTAATGTTTCGGCTTGTTTAAAATAATTAGACAGTTTATTGTCATGTCTAGGACAAGTGACTTACCAGAAACACATCAATATAATTACATTGATGTAGAACCAAACCCTGTCTAGCTTAGTTACTCTGTCGCAACTATAAGGAGAATGTCCTTTAATAATTAGGATAGAAGTATTCACAAAGCATGAGACAAAGAACAGAACCATAAGAGCAGGAACAACAATAAAGAAAGGCATAAAAACTCCTTTATATAGAGACCCCGGTACCTCGAACGAAAGATACTCTGTTAGGTCTCAAGTTAATAATCACACTAGGTCTACCATCACACATTTTTTAAACCCCACCCCCTCCCCAAACTCTGTCGGCGTTTTTTGAAAATTCACTTTTCGATTTTATTTTTTTTATTTTTTTTTAGATGGGGGTAGCAAAAGCGCGCACTTTTAAGGCTTTTATAACCACCAATTATTTGATACAAATCAATCATTTTGTATTAATTAATTGGTATTTATGATTCTTTTCTTTTTATTTTTAAAAGTTTTTAATCAAAAACTTTCATTTTCGTTTCATTTTTCATGATTTTTTTCATTTTTCATACATGTGAAAAATAGGGTATTTTGGCAGTTATCTTGCTCTAAGCACTTGTTTCCTTGTCAAACTATTTTTTCTGATATACTCTATTTTATAAATAAGGAATGATTACATGGGCTATAAACCGCTATCCAGCAGAGTGAAAGAATTTAAATCCAAAGAAGAGATCGACAAGCTGATCGTAAAAACCGAAGCGGCGATGGAGGCGGTGGAACCTCAAGACTTTTCTTCAGCCTTATCGGTACTTGAAAATACAAACACTTCACTAGTCGAAGACAAATATTTTAGAGGCACTCTATTTCCAATGATTCAAAACTATCTTCCCAAAGAGATGGAACTTTCTGAATCTGATAAAGTCACTATTGTTAAGGGTGTGCAGAAAAGGCTAAACGGACTAACAGCCGGAATACCAGTTAAGTGCTACGGGGACAGATGCCCATTCAAAGAATCTTGTCCACTGCATCAAATCGGCAAAGCCCCAGAAGGCGAGCCGTGCCCTATTGAAGCTATGGTTCTAGACCTTTACACAAAAAGATACTTAGACGAATTCGAAGTAGAGTCAGACAACTTTTCTGAAGTCACTACTATGACTATGTTAGCGGCTACGCACATTATGGAGATGAGAGCTTTCCAAGCTATCGGTAGGGACGACTCTGCTGGTTCTCCTGACGGTATCATAAAAAATGTGGTAGGATATACAGCAGACGAAGATCCGATAACGCAATACCAAGAACACCCTGGATATTCAATTATAGAAAGGGCGTGGAAGTGGAGAACAAAACTATTGGAATCTCTTGGGGCAACGCGCAAAGACAAGCTGGCAAATGGCGACAGCCTCAAAAATGAATTCTCTGTCGGTGGTAGTGCTGCATCCATTAAGTCTAAGATTGAACGATATACAGTGGTAGATATAACGGAGTAATATATGCCAGGCAAAAGCACAGCTACGCAAGACTCAAACTATAATGGTGTAAAAAAAGCTAAGCAAGCTGCACAAGCAGCTACGGGACTTTCAAAAAAACAACTAAAAAAACAGGCAGCGCAGGCAGCGCAAGCAGAGGCAGGTTCTCAGCTTGATATGGGACTTGATGGAAAAAGCAAAACAACAGCAAAGCAAGCTCACGTAAATGTATCGCAAACCCCTGTAGACGAAACACCAGCCTACTCTTCCACTGGCCCAGACGCCTCTACTAAAGCAACGACAGAAGGTGCACAAGAAGCAGCAGGAGAATCTAAAGGCTTATTGTCTCACCTGAAAAAAGACTTAGATTTAACTAAAGATTTTCTTTCTGATGTTGGTGGAACGCTAAGCGGTGACGCTATGAAAGCAGAAATAGAAGCTGGCGGACAAGCTACAATGGACATATCAACGGGTCAAAATAAATTTGAAAGATTAAAAAACCAAGGTGGGGATTATCTAAGCAAGATAGGTAGAGATAGTAAAATATTTGGTGGTGCGAAGATTGCCGGATACATGGTCGGGACCTCAATGCTTTTAGATATGTTAAACCCATTTGATGACGATTAGGAAATAAAATATGGCTTGGGGATTAGGATTAGCAGACGACTACTCTGTTAGAGTAATGAAGGGCGCAAAAGATGTACTAGGCTATGGGGCTGGTCAGCTTGGTGGATTCATGTCTAAGGAATATTCTTCTTTTAAAGGCTCAATAGGTAAAGCCAGTGATAAGTATATAGAAGGATACAAACAAAGAAGATCAGATATTGCTCAGGGAGTTAAGACAGACTCCAAAGGAATACGATATAGTGAATATAGTGAAGATAATTTTTTAAAAGATTATTATGCACCTCGAGGCTCTAAAAGAAGAGAATTTTATAACACGGCTGTTCATAATGCGAAAGACATGGGGAAAGGCTTAGGAGTTTCTGCTGCATTAGGTGGAGCGATCTACGGACTCTCTGCATTCGCAACAGATAACTCAGATAATGACATGTCTGACAGGGGAATAAACTTTGCAAAACATGGCGTAGCTCTTGGTGCCGATTTAGCAGGGGATACTGCAATAGCGGGAATAGGAATGGGTCTATCTATGCTTGGTCCGATGGGAGCGCTAGCAGGAGGAGTACTAAATGTCGCCAATATTGCAGCCGGATTGATGGGATACGATGCTGGGTCAATTGCAATGAACGTAATGAACTATGCAGAAGAAGCACACGATAAAGCAAGAAACGGTCCAAAGTTCAACATGACACAAAACACATCAATGGCTTTAGAAAGACAGATTCAGAATCTTCATGCCTCTGGATCTAATCTTGGCGAAATGATGCACAATTGAATGACCAATAAAGAAAAAGAATTAATTAGAGAAATGATAGAAGAGGGGACTATTTACGAAGACCCCAGATATAAGAAATGGCGTAATAAAGTCTACAAGCGCGACGGGCATGCCTGTCAATTTCCAAAATGCAAATACCCACAGGGTAAGTTAAACGCACATCACATTCACATGAAATGGTACCACCCAGAGTGGATATTTAAATTAGAAAATGGGATTACATTGTGTGAATATCATCATAAAATAATACACAAACTAGGATCCGAGAACTATATCGAATTGTTCGAGGACATAGCTAATACAAACATAGAGACACCAAAGATACGCAAAAAAGCTAAAAAAATGAGTCGCAAGTCTACAAAAACTAGACTAAAAAATGCGAGGAAAAAAGGCAAAAAGCGTGTCCTGAAAATTGTTAGATCTAAACTACCTTTAGTAAAGAGAATAAAGAACTAACAATATTGTGATATACTATAAAAAATCGCGGAAAAACGAATAAGAGATTATGAACAACTTTGTACCACATCCTGCTGACACTCTTGCAAAAGAGAATAAAAAACTTACTGAATTCTGCATTAAGTGCACGAAAAGTAGGGTCGCCGTTATGGACGGCCCCATTAGTGAAGAAACCGGACAGCCCCTATACAAGAAGGGCGACTTCATTATTGATTGCAAAGGCATACCAGATCAACATAAATACATTCCTAAAGAAGATGCTTTATTGGCAAAATTAGAAAGAGAGTCTGGAGAAAAATTAACAGACTCAGAAGTCTATGATTTAAAAGCAATGTATGATGCTGTCACTTGGGCAGAAAAATACTTAAATTGGAAACCAAGAAAATCAAACAAAGATGAACCATATCAAGAGAACATATTAAGATGTTCTAGCAAACGTAAAGTATTGCGTTGTGGACGCCGTCTTGGTAAGTCTGAAGTAATGTTAATATGGACTTTGTTTCGCTTATATAATAACTCTCCAAGAGAAAAAAGATGGGATGCCCATAGACAAGAATGGGTAAAAGGCATGGGCTCGATATTATTTGTTGCTCCTTACCTTTCTCAGGTTAAAGATTTCTTTGCAAGAATGAAAGAAATGATTGAATCAAGCCCAGAGCTTTCTAGCGAGATAGAATCGTTTGTTGCAACTCCATACTATAAAGTGGTTTTAAAATCTGGGATGGTTATTTCCGGATTCTCGGCAGGGTCATCTGGAGCCTCGTCTGTGCGTGGTCAAAAAGCAGACTACATTGTAATGGATGAGATGGACTATCTTAAAGAAGAAGATATTAAAACATTAATGGCTTTACTAATGGAGCACAATGATGTTGAAATGATTGTTGCCTCGACACCTTCAGGAAGACGAGAGCATTTCTTTGAAATGTGTATGTCTCGAATGGATTTTAAAGAGTTCTATTATTCATCAATGGCTAATCCTTCCTGGAGTCCAAAGATGGAGGCAGAGCTTAGAGCAACTTATAGAACAGAAACTCACTGGCAACACGAAATCCTTGCAGAATTTGGTGAAGCTGCAACTTCGGTATTTCAATTTAATTTACTTGAGAAAGCAATGCTTTCTTATAGATACGAAGATTGCGAAAGAGACCCAGACTCAATGTATGCAATGGGTATCGATTGGAACGATACGCAGAACGGTACAAAAATAAGAATTTTAGAATACAATCCATTAACAAAGTTAATACGGGTTGTCGATTCTTCTACTATTCAAAAAGCGGGATGGGTTCAAACCTCCGCAGTTAATGAAGCTATCAGAATGAATAGAATCTGGAACTGTAACTACATATATGTTGATATGGGATACGGAGCTACTCAAATAGAGTTGCTTAGAAAGATAGGTCAAGACGCCCAAATGCGCAGAGATCAGTGGGCTCATTTGGATCAAAATTTTATTCATACAAAAGGAATAAATTTTAGTTCTAAAATAGATGTCTACGATCCGCACACTGGACTTCCTAGAAAGATGCACATGAAGCCATACATTGTTGAATCTTCAGTTAGGTTCTTTGAAAGAGGAATGGTTAGGTTCTCATCTGAGGATGAAATATTATTAAAGCAACTTCACGGATACAACATTGCAAAAATAAATTCTTCTGGCATGCCTGTTTACGAAGCTGGACCAGCAGGAGATCACGATCTAGATGCCTTTATGCTTGCCCTTGTTGCTTTTGAAATAGAGTTAGGAGAATATACAAAACAAAGTTTTAATTCATCAATTACTTTCTCTGGAAACTTTGGTCAACAAATAGACCCAATAGATGGATCTGCTGTTGGTGGAAAACTTGCACAAAAACCAGAAACCAGAACAGAAATATCTAGCAATATTGGTAAAAGTGGTTTATCATTTTTAAACCACCCAATATATGGACAAAATGGTGCAAGGATTTATTCAAGGGATGCCTTTAATAATGATGACCGAAATGTTGTAAAGAGAGTGGCTCAAAACTCAATTAGAAGTGCTCGAAATTCGAGACAGATATCTAGAAAAATATTCTAGGTTCTTGGCACACAAGGGTTTACTCCTTTTTTCCTTTGTGTGCCTTTTTTATTTCCATTGACATAAAATACTTGCAAGCATAAAATTCTAACTATAGTTTATAACAATAAAAGGTGATTTATGAGCTTGAGTCTTTACGAGTACGACAAAGATAATAATCAATATTTAAAAATTTCAGAAGATGGTTTACAAACAAGACCAGTTCAAACAACGCACAACGGCACAAACGGCGAAGTGGTTGAAAAACAACTCTTTTTGAGAAATGAAAATGAGGATTTTTATTACACAAATATTGAACTAACACCTGTGCCAGCAACAAAAGTTAGAGTAGGCGATATCAATTATCCAGAAGCTTACATCGGGTATAAGATCATTGTTAAGAACACACAACCAACAAAATCTGAATGGGCAGCAACCCAGTCGGGAGATGTCGCAGTAATTTCAAATGTTGGCACAACAGATTTGGCAGACACTTCCTATAAGCCTTTATGGATACAAGTAACAATTCCACCAGGAACAAGAATCGGCGCTTTAAGAGACGTCAGGATTCAATGCGAAGCTAATCAAAGCCCTATCGGAGGGTAGTCATGTCCGTAGTAACTAAAACCTTTGATGTCAGAATTGATATCAAGCGACCATACACAACAAAAAATATTTCTACTGATGATTTTTCTAAAATCATTCAAACAACTACTTTAAAGTATGAGTCTTTAAAAACAACTAGTGCTCAAGCCCCAGACCAGGATCAGCTTGAACCTGAGACAGAAAATCCGTTAGCAAAAGCAATAGCAGAAACAGATCAATTGTACGAAGGGTTTGAGGATTTGGCTGCACAAGCAGAAAAAGATCTCAATTCCATTGTTTTTACTTATGATACTAGTCTTCCTGAAAACGAATTAATTGCCGAGGCTGAAAGAAGCCTTTTCGGATCTGCTTCTGGTGTCATAACTTTTTCTAAATATAAAAAAGTTTTAGCTTACGAGCAGATAATTAACAGACAAATCTCAGAGAACATGGTAACTAATGGTGGTACCTTAGATGTCGCGTAATTTAATTACTTCTCAGGTTACAAAATCTGAAAGATGGACAAAGCTTTACAGGATGATTCATCATCTTTTTTTAAAAGATGAGTTCATTCATATTGAAGACTATAACAAAATGGTCAAAGAAATGAATGCAAGAATAACTTCACTAGAAACTTCACTACAAGCAGAACTTAAAAAAATACAGCTTGGACTTTCAACTCATTTCCATATTGCTCCTCAAGCTCCATCTGGAGCTATACCAACTCAGCCACCTTCAAAGCCACCTTACACCTCTGCTTATCAGGCAACAAAAGCTGTAATACCAGTGACTGTGGCAATGCAAAAAAGAGACTTATCATTAATGGCGACAGGACCAGCGACAGCTCCTCTGGCTGATGGAGTTGCACCAGATCAATCTTTAGCTAATAGCACTATAGTTGCAGATATAGGTATCTAATGGAATTTTTAGAAAAAGACCCAATCAACTTATTGAGCAAAGCAGAGATGGACAATCTGATCGCTTCTGTTGGAAACTTGCCTTCTCGAAATCTAATAGAGATTAGAGGTTATGCTCAAGTAATAAAAAACAATTACAGAACAACCGCTTTTACTCAAAGTCCAATCTCAACAACAGTATATGAAAACTCAACTATTGCAAAAATTGATATTTTACATACTAAAAAAGCTGCTGCTGGTTTTAATTACATAGCAAAAAAAGCATCGCAAGAAGGTCAAAAAGAAGGACAATCCTTACTTGAAAAATTGAGTAATAATTTTTCTCAAAATGTTTATGGTGACAAAATAATAAGAGCAGCAGATTCTGCCTTTACCTCTTTTAATCAAGACACTCAATCGACTGAGCTTGATTTACTAAAGCCATTTAAGCAATATAATGAATTTGAAAAAAGCAAACCACTTAGCGTTAGTCAGGCAGAAACAGTTGCTCAAAATGATGAGCAACTAAAATCCTTACAAGAAAGAGTTGGTACAACAAAAGCCGACCCTAAAAACAAACCTGTTTACGATACAGAGAAAGGATACTTAAGTAACTTTGCAAGTGAAGAAGCTGCAAAAAATTTATTAAAAAGCTGTATCCCCTGCGACTTTAGGAAATATGGTAAATTTAAAGCAGACTTTGGAGTAGAACCTTGGGCTATAACTGTTTTAGACTTTAATAAAAAGTTAGCAGAAATGCAAAACATGCTTAAGTCTTTATGGACAAATGAGCCTGGAGCTTTTTCAACAGATCTTTGTGAATTATTTAAATTCCTTGATGGTCAATGTTTACCAGACATAGCTGGACTAATGTCACTTTTAAGCATGATGCAGTTAAAGTATTTTGATTTAAGTCTTGGTAGTCTCTCAAACATAATAAACCAATTACTTGCTCCTTTCTTAACTCCGGTTATAGGATCTTTCACTTCTAATTTAGATAAATATGCAGACCTAATTATTGGGCCTTTAAGATGCGTTGTCGCTGCTCTTGAAAAACAAATTATAACATTACAAGATCAGATAAATGGTGCCATCAATATTGGCAACATGAATAAGACAAAGTTCTATGAAAAAGAAGCTGAGTTTTATGACGCAAAAATTAAATCTTTAAGAAACAGAAGACTTGAAATTGAAAAAGATAAAATAACTCGTTTAAATAGAGACAATCTTGATGGGAAAGTTAGAACACCAAATCAGTTTGCTCAATACGGCAAAGGCAAGATCCCAGACCTAACTAGAGATGAAAGAATAATAAAAACAAAATTAGTAACTGGCGGAATAAGGCTTTTTGGAGAAACAACAGCACAAGAACAAAGAGAAAAAGCAAAAGATAAAAGTTACCAAAGTATCTATGACGAAGAACTTGAAACCATTAAAGGTGAGATAGATGTACTAGTTGCTAAAAAAAATGAAACCAGAACAGAAATATCTAAGATCTCTCCGTATAGTCCTACAAATTTTAATGGGGCTGTTTCAATAACTAGAGCAACAGAAAATGCTTTACAAAATTACGAAAGAGCTTATAAGTCAATGGTTGGAACTATGACAGATGCCATCAATGATGGCATTAATATAGTTAAGCAAGCGATTGACATGTATAGAGAAGAGCTGCAAAGACTTCTACTTGGAAGAATCTCAAACCAACAAGATCAACTTGAATACGCAAGAATGTTACAGCAAATTCAAAGGATATCTTCTATTGTTGGAACAATAAATTATTTTAAAAAGAATGGTCTTAATATTCAAAAGTTTTGCGAGCAAGGCAATGCAAACGCATTAGGACAAATTGCGAAAGGACTAAAAGAAAATGGCGCTAGCGGAATGTATGATTTTTATGATGCCGTTAACTCCGATGGACAGCCTTTAATTGTTATTGCTCCTGGTGGGGCAAAGGTTACAGTCTCTAGCTTAGAGTTTGACGACATTGGAAATGACGCATTGTTTTCTGATTCTAGTGTAACGCTTGAGTCTGTTACAAAAAAAGTTTCTTTCAATGATCTCAATGAAGTAGATAGATTAAACAGAGAAGGAATCGCTCCAAGCTTGGGGAATATTGACTCTAAAAAAATAGAATTAAGCAATAATTTAAAACCGGGATCTCAGTTAGATTTACATTTTAAAAATAGCTATGCTATCATAAGCAATGAATTTTGTAGTAAATCAGCCATTAATTTTGGCTCATCAGATACCGTTAAAAAATGGGCAGAAGGCTTATGGCAAAAAAGTTAACTAAAAAAGTTTCTAAAAAAAATAAATCAGTTAAACCAGTAAGGCAGCAGCAAGTTGTAAAGCTTGGCAGAGAAAATGGTAGAGCTCCAAATTTAAAAAACCCTGTTGCTCAGTATGGTTATAGACAGTCCTTTGTACCTTCAGAATATAATTTAATTGAAATCTCCTTAATTGAAGATGGTGAGTCTTACGTTAGACAAGCTTTTCAAAAAAAGACTTCCCTAATGTTTAAAGAAGGAGAGGTCTACACTGGTCTTAATCAAAAAACAATAAATTACGTTAAGAATAGAATAAGACAGATTGAGTATGTTACTGAAATTCCTTGGCGAACCTTACTAAGACAAACAGGTAAAGAGCTAATATCTAAATCTAATTTTTTTTGGGTTAAGGTTAGAAAAGAGCAACACTCAGGTGGAGAAAAAGGAATAAAAAGAGCCAAGCCAATCGCTGGTTATTTTCCAATGGGTGCAGAAAATGTTTATGTAAAAAAAGATGAACATGGAAGAGTTATAGAGTACCAGCAAAGACTGCCAAACAATAAAGTTAGAAACTTTAAGCCAGAAGATATAATTCATTTTAAGTGTGACGTTAAGCCTGGATTTACTTTTGGGACTCCTAGAATTGTGCCAGTAATACCTGATATTCAAGCGCTTAGAAGATTAGAAGAAAATGTTGAAATACTTTTTTACCAAACTCTTTTCCCTATTTTTCAATATAAAGTTGGGACAGAGGCAAAACCAGCAACAACGTTAACTTTAACAGATGGCACTGTCATTGACGAAGTTTCTTATGTAAGACAACAAATACAAAACATGCCGACGGAAGGAGGAATTGTTACTCCTGAAAGACATGAAATCAAATACATAGGAGCTGAAGGGCAGATACCAAATTACCAGCCAGTATTGCAATACTTTAAAAGTAGAGTCTTAGCTGGCTTGGGAATCTCATCTCTTGATATTGGAGATGGAGACACATCAAATAGATCAACTGCAGATTCTCTTTCAAAGGCTTTGATAGATTCAGTAAAAGATTATCAAGCCGTAATCGAAGAAATAATTAATGCCGAAGTTATTACAGAATTATTACTTGAGGCAAATTGGGATTTTGATCCCCTAATTGAAGAAAACTTTGTTGAATTAAAATTTAAAGAGATTGACATTGAAGAGCAGATGAAAAAGAATGTTAATGCTCAGTTATTATTTAACTCAGATATAATTGATATTAATGAAGCTAGAGAATCTACAGGGCGTCAACCTATTGAGTCTTGGCAAGAAGATCTCATGTATCTTGAGAGAAAAACTTTAAAGACTTTAGAAATGCAACATGAACTTGAAGGGACCAGTGGTGCTGACACAAAATCAAAATCAGCTTCAAATTCAGCAAAAAATAAGTCCGCACCAACAAATCAATATGGCACAAAAACTGGACCACAAAAATCAAGATTAGATTATTTGGTGCAAAAAGAAACTCCAATGTTGGATTTTTTTGAAAAGAAATATGGTAAAGATTCAACGGTGTATGGAGCAACAAAAGAAGCAGCAAAACAAAGGATTATCAAAAGGTTAAACCTTTTAGATTCTCCAGAAGAAGCTGAGCAAGCAGTAAAACAACTAAATAATTACATGGAAGCCATTTAAAAATTTTACAGAACACAGTACGTTACATATAATGGTTAGAAAATAGGATTTTAAAAATGAGTAAGTTTATAAGATTTACGGACGCCGTAACAGGACAAGCGTCTTTGACAAAAGAGGCTCAGAAGAACCTTAAAACTATTAATGATAGTTCTTCTCCTACAGGCAAATCACTTATCGCTCAAATAGAAATGACACATGCTGGCGTAGTTACTCGTAATATGGGTCTCTACCTTCCAAGCAACATGAAGAAAGGCGCACCAACTTTTACAAAGCATTACAACAAGCCAGTACTTGTTGGTCATGATTCGGATTCAGATCCAGTAGGCAGAGTTATTAAAGCTGACTATATCGACACATCATTTTCTTATGTTCAAAAAGATAAGTACTTATCATCAATGATGGTTTTTAATGACAAGAAAGAAGTTAAGAAAGATGACCTTACTAGTCTTGCTCAGCATATAATTAGTGAGTATAACGGTAAGGATAATTATCGTGGACTTGGTCACATCTTGGGAACTCTCAAGATTACTGACGCAGAAGCTATTCAAAAAGTATTAGACGAAAGATATTTAACTGTTTCTATTTCAATGAGTTCAGACTCAGCCTTTTGCTCTGAGTGTGGAACCGACTGGGTTTCAGAAGGTCCATGCGAACATGAAAGAGGTCAGACTTACGACTCTGGGGTTCCTGTAGTTTTAATCCCAGGGAAGCAAAGCTATAACCATGTGGGTTTTGTCAGCGAACCAGCTGATCAATTCGCCGCTGGGTTGAAGGGTGTCGAATTAGTAGAAAACGATTCAGTTAAACAGTTAGACTCAGTTGTTCATGTTTCAGATAAGATTTTTAATGACAAATTCTCAATTGCGGCAAATCTATTTTCTTACCAGGATGGAAAGATAATCTCTCTCGCTGATGAAACGCAAACTGATTTACTTGAAGTTAAGAATAGCATCCAAAGACTTGAAGACTCACTCAAACCAATGGAGAAAGAGAAAATGAAGAAGGTATTTGCAGACAGTGTAAGTGCTAGTATTTCTCTCTACATGTATGGTGAAGACGGTCAATCTGCATCTATGGAATTCCGTAAATATGCAGAAAAACTATCTCCAGCAGAACTAGAAGAACTAGCAAAAAAAGCTGCTACCGCTTTAGCTTCTCAAGAAGAAACTTTATCTGAAGATAATCTTTCTACTGCCGTTGAAGATCACTTTAAAGAAGTTATGACTATTTTTAAGGATTCAGAAATTGAATCAAAAGAAGAATCAGCTTCCAAAGTTCTCAAAAAAATCAAGACTCTTAATGATAAGTTTAAGATTATTGATGGGCAGGAGTATGATGCTTCTATTGAAGATTCAATTCTTGATGAAATCCAGAAAATTGAGGGTGTTAACCTAACCGCTAAGGAAGTAAAAGATCTTGCTTCTTTAATAGCACGTAGTCAAAACGGAGACGTATTAGCTACGTTAACATTAGACACAAAAGACAAATCTGTAAAAGAATGTGTTGATTCTTATTTTGCATTTAAGGATGCAAGATTTAAGCTGACTTCTGCTACCGCAGAAGAGGTTGCTTTAAAAATGAATGATCATCTTTCTGAAGATCAGAAAATTGCTTTTGATTCTATCTTGGCTAAAGATTGCGCTGGTTCTGGTAAATATTTCCCAATTCTCAATAAAGCGTGTGTAGAAGCAGCAAAGAAAGTTCTTGGACTGACTATTGCCTCAGACTCTGTGAAGAGTAGAATTTTAGAAAATATTGAAAAAATAAATTCTAAGATTGTTGTAGAAAATGTAGAATCAGAAACAGTAAATGATAGCGTAAGCTCAGAATCTACTGAAAATTTTGACAGTACAAACACTACAGGTGATAATCAATTAGAACTTAATGATGAAACTATTGTTGCAGAACTCACAAAATTAGTTCCGCTAGCCATAGAAAAGGGATTATTTGACTCGTTCATTAACCCCTACTTGGCTGACAAAGAACTTGAAATTGGGGTTTTAGAACAGCAGCTTCTTTTAGCTCAGGATGAAATCGACAGTCTTTTAACAAGCCTTCAGGAAGTTAAAGATACTGTAAAAAAAGAGCTAGCAGAAAAAGTTGTAGACGCAAAAATTAAGTCTGGACTTTTTGATCTTAACGATAGAGAATTAGAAATCGTTAAGCACTTAGGAAGGACTGAAGATTCATTAAGAGATATGGTTGCTGACCTTTCTGTTGCAAAGTCAGTAACTAAAATCGCTGATAATGAAAAGATTTCTAGCCCAGTGTTGTCAGATGATTCTAAGGATTTAAACACTCAGATTATCAATGACACGAAAGCGAAGAAAGATGCGGCCGAAGAACTTAGACAAAAAGAAGTTATGAAGACGTATAATATGTTGAAGATTAACAAAGGTAAAGCCACAGCTGATGCTTGGCTAAAAACACAAAACTATTAAGGTAAAACTTTAAGGAGAAAATATGACACTTGAATCCGGTTACTTAAATGGTCAACTAGGTGATGGCGGATATTCAGCCGTCCACAGAGGTCTTCCTCGCTATGTTGGTCAAAGAATCACTCCAAACTTTGAAAAGAAAGAAGGCGAGCGCTTTGGACCTTTCGTTCCAGCTCCTTATCTTCCTTCTGTAAGATTAGAAGTATTAAATTACGATCACTTTGTTATTGGTGCTGGTCGTCCAGTTGCTCTTGACTCTCGTGGTTACGCAGTCCCTGCTGGCTTGAAAAAAGCTTTAGCTCTTGGTGCCGGTAACGGTCCTAAGTATAAAGAAGCTGACGTTCTAGCTGGTGTTAGAAATGCTGCTGGAGATCTAGCTGTTGTCGACGAATACGTTGTTGACTCAATGATCGATGAAGGCATTACTATTGGATCAGTTATTGGTGTAGCATCTTACGATGTTTATATGCAATTAAACTCTGACCCACATAATCCTGCTACTTACAGAGAGAACAATTACAATAGACAAAACTCTTTTGCTATCCTAACTAACTACCTACTTGAGTTCCCAACTGTTGGTGTTTCTGGAGCTAAATTCCCAGGAATGGCTGTATGGAAAGGCGCTGCAAAAGCTGGGGATCTTGTTACTTTCGATATCGATTCTAACTTTGTTAAATATGTTGCTCCAGTTGTTGATGATTCAACACTAGCTTCTGTTAAAGCTTCTGTTGAAGCTGGCTTTAAAGCAGAACACGACATCCTTGGTGTTGTAACTGCAATTGAGTCTCAGTGGCCAAAACAACTTCTTGACCAAGTTAAGACAGCTTTTGACTCTAGATTATACTCTCCAACAGTATCTCCAGATACTGGTGAGTTTACAGACGGCTCTGGATTAGACGCTATGCCTGGCTCTGCTACTGATGGTGTGCCTCATGCTGTTCAGTACGCTGGCGGAAATCTAAACACTGCTGTAGTAACATTCAAACTTAAACTTTAATTTATAGGAAGCGAGGATTACTACTATGAAACTATTTTTAGATAAAGCAAGTGGTGAGTATAAGCTTAAGCTTAATACTAATGCACCAGAAAGATCTCTCAGAGAGATCACTAAGAAAGATGGCTCAGTTGCATCTACTGATGTTCTTGAGCATTTTAATACAAACCTAGATACATATCGTTTTATTTGGAATAACTCTGGTTCAGACATGTCTGGTAACCAGTGGTCAATCCAAGATATGTATTCAAGCCCAGATGCTCCTTGGATGATGCCAAAAGTTATGTCAGAGCAAGCTCTTGAAGCTATTGAGCCTCAATTGCTTATGACTGGACTTTTAAAGCGTATCCAATATACAATGGGTCAGTCAATTGTTCTTCCTATGACTTCTGCAATGTCTGCAACAAACTTAGACATGGCTGAAGGGGACGAATATCCTGAAACAAAACTTGCTAGCGGCGGTATGTCTCAGATGATTGCAAACATCGGGAAAGTGGGTCTTGCAGTAAAAATTACTGAAGAAATGATCCGCTACTCTCAGATGGATGTTATCGGCATGCACGTTAAAGCTGCTGGTAAGCTTCTTGCTCGCCATAAAGAAGTTAAAGCTGCAAATATGATTGCAAAACAAGGTGTTTGTTATTTCGATAACCTTAACCCTGCTCAATCTGTTCTAGGCGTAACTACTGGTCGCGACCGCGCTGGTGCTGCAAATGGTTCTTTAACTGCAGAAAATATGTTAGACCTTGAAGGTCATTTTGTTGCAAAAGGCTTTATGCCGAACACAATGATTCTTCACCCATTGTTTTATACAATGTTCCAAAAAGATCCTGTCATGAGAGACATGTTCTTTAAAGGTGGAGCTTCTGCTTACTTCCAATCTTATCGTGGTTCTGCAAATGGTGGCAACCCATGGCAAAAATCTCCTAAGATGATTGGTAACAGCACTCAACAAAATATCACTCCAACAACTGCTACCGCTTTACGTAACCGTGATATCGATTCTGCTCCTATCTTCCCATCTTACTGGGGAGTTGACATGCAGATCATCGTTACTCCATGGGCTCCTTATAATCCGCTGAAAAAGCGTGGGGACATCATCGTGTGCGATAGAGAAGAGCTTGGTGTTCTTCTTGTTGATGAAGATCTAACTACTGAAGAGTGGAAAGATCCAGCTCACGATATCATGAAGATTAAATTCCGTGAGCGTTACTGTTTTGGTATTATGAACGAAGGCCAGTCTGTTGCTGTGCTTCGTAACGTAGTCAACACTGAGAACAAGATTATCGATAGACCAGCTATTCCTCACTACGATCTTAGCGTGTCTCTTACTGATATTCCTGCTACAACTCCAGTTGTTGCTCCATAATATCTCTTGAGATTCTAAATAACTTAGTGTTATAATGGGGGAGCGAAAGCTCCCCTTTTTTATTTTAATGCGAGGACAATAATGAAAGTTACACTGAACCCTAGTCAATCCTTTTGGGGTCTTATGGATCCAATAGATCTTAGTCTTACCCTTTCCTTAACAGAAAATCAACCAACCAAAGAAATTGACGAAAAAAAACTTTTTCCATGGGAACTTACTCAAATTGAAGCTTCGGTTAAAGATAGAAAAATTTCTATTAGTCTGCAGTTGGAAGATTTGCTAAAATCATTACCAGAAACCACTAAAGAAGAAAAAAGAGTTGCCACCAAAAAAGCAACAAAGATTAAAGCATAGGGTAAAAGATGTCAGTACTTCCTATAGTTAGCCCAGCTCACAATGCTGATGGAGTTGCTTTACAGCCACTAATAACAGCTATTTATCCTTTCTCTTTGGACGAAGGATCTATTGACGCCACTACTTGTTTTTTAGTAAAAAAAATTTCAAGCGGCGGAGTTAATTCAACAAGTCAGATACCTGTTAAGGTTGAGCTAAAAAGAATACAGCTAACTTCAAATACTGAATACACAGGATCTGATTTTGGGAACGATGTTGATTCTGGACAAAAATATAGATCTGAAATTTCTATAATACCAGCGACTCAGCTTTCATCTCATTCAAACTACTCAGTAATATTAAGCAAGGATATTGCTAAAAAATCTGTTTTTGATCTTATTGTTAATCCAACAAATATAGGAGAAAAAGCGCCTATTTTAAAAGGTCCTTATTCTGGATTAACTCCAAATGAATACAAAATAGAAATTATAATTGGTGGATCTGAAAGTGTTGCAAAATATAAAGTTACAAGAATTTCAGACAATCATGTAATAAACAATTTAACAGCAAAAAAAAGATTTATTGAAATTGAAAGAGGATTGTTTATTAAGTTTGACACTGGCACTTATGTTGCTGGTGATTTTTTTAATGTAATAGTAAAGCCTCTTGTAAAAACAAATGAGATATATTCTTGGGATTTTTCAACGGGCGATAGTAATTATATTCAGCCTCAAGATGAAAACTCTTCAGTGATTATTGGATTACCTGTAAATAATTCAACAGGGGGATCAACGGGAACCACATCTTCTTTTAAGTTGGTTTCTGTAAGCCCAAGACCAGATTCAATTATGAATAATCCAGCAAACAAAATAGTTACTTTTACTTTTAATAAAAATATAAAACCTAGTTCTGTAACAGCTGATAAAATAAAATTAATTGCAGAATCTACTGCAACAAATTACTATGGTCCTTTGGACTACACTTTTGCCGTTGAAGACAATAAAATAATAATTACTTTCGATTAAGGAATATTAATATATGGCTAGTACATTCCCAAATTCAATTGACTCTTTCATTAACCCAGTTTACACAAAAGTTAATGGTGTTGATTATGTAAAAGCAGAGCACGTAAACGACTTGCAAGATGCAGTTAGAAACATTGAGCTTGTTGTTGCTGGCTCTGGTCTTGGATTAAATAGTGGTTCAAATAATTATGTTCCAACCACTGCAAGCGTAAAAGCTGCAATTGAAATCTTAGATGGCTCTGTAAAAACAAGACAGACTGCTTTTGAAACTCATCTTAATTCTGTTATGCCAACGGATCCTTTTCAGCATCACGGGAATGTAATTCAAGTAACAGCAATTGGTAACCTTAATTCAACGAGAGTTCAGCAAGCTCTAGAAGAGCACCAAGTTGACATTGATGCAATAATGTCTGGTGGCTATGTTGAAGGGGTTACATTAGATGATAGATACATATTATCTGGTGGACCAGCAATAGTAACCGGAGAATTAAATGTTCAGCAAGATGCAACTTTTTTGCAAAATGTATCGATGGGGACAAGCTTAACTCACACGGTAGACATTAGTGGTAACGTAAATATTGGAAAAAATTTATTAGTCTCTGGACTTTCTGAATTTAGCGGGAACATTACAATTCCAGACGTTTCAAAAATTGGATCAAAAAACTTTTTTGAATATACTAATTTATCTTTTGAGTCTGGTGGAATTCAATTAAAATCTTTTAAAGATATCGTTTTAACCTTAGATGCAGACGATGCCATTGATGCAGAGTCTACTCTTTCTTCTTTTATTATAAAAAATGGTTCTAACTCAACAGTTGCTTCTATTAGTGAAAGTGGGACTTTTTTTGTTTCTTCTGAAATAATCGCACCGAACATCCAATTAGATTCTCACCTTGTTGTCGGATCTTCAAACACAAGCAGATTAGAAGAAGATAAACTTGAAGTTCAAAACTCAAATTTTACAATCAAATTAGATAGCAATAATAACGATCCACTTTCTGCCTTGATAGTTACAAGAGATGGTGACCTTGGGACATCTGACCTTTCAACAAATATTATATTAAAAGCAAGTTCAACTCAGATAATTGCAGGTTCTAAAGTTCAAACAAGAGGCGTTGCAGAGGTTGGATATTTCGGTATTAAGTTTTATTCGGATAACGCTGGAGGGAAGTTTCAAGGAGTAGGAGTGAATTTTAAATCTAAAATGTTAAATGCTCCATCTTCAATTACTCTCTCTATTGACCCTTTAAGCAGTTCCAACTACAACAACGTAACAATAACTGATGTTAATGAGTACGGTTTCTTTGTAGAGTGCGACTCAATAGCCTTGGGTCACGTTGTTCTAAAAGGCACGTACACAACAGTAGGTAACTAAAAAATATAGATAAGGGGATTAACCTTGAGTCAGTTTAGAATTAAAAATATAGACAATGCCCTTCCAGATGAATGGGTTTATAAAATAAATGATGGCATAAGTGTTGTCGGCGATGATATTGACGCAAGAGATCCAAATGAACTTGCTGAGTCAATCTTAGATACTCAAACAATATTGTTAAAAGTATCAACACTGGCGCCTTCTTTAATTTTAAAACCAAATAGTGGATTGGCTGAAAGAATAACAATCCTAGAAGGAATAGCTGGGAACTCAACTCTTCAAGATATTTACAATAATGGTCATATCCTTTCAATAGTAGCTGGGAAACCATTAACATTTGGAATAAGAGAAGAGTTTAAATTAGATGATGCTGGAAATTTAAGTTTTAAACCAGTAACCATGAAAGTCAGAGGTTCTGGTTTCCAAACATTAGATTTTACAAACCTATCTGTTACTACAAATCTAGGAGATCTACTTGTTGGTGCAACTTCTCCTGGATCTAAGCTAACGCTAAAGGCAGAAGACGCACTTTATTTAAAAGATGTTTATTTAACAAATCCTGTTACCCTTTCTGAACCGGGGAATGCTTATTTACTAACCACTTCTCAGTCTGTTGTTGGTGCCATAAATGAACTTAAAGCAAGTTCTTTTAGTACAAGCTTTCAGTCGGTTTATTCTCAATCAAATCCGCCAAAACTAACAACAAATACAACCCAAGGCGCAGTCATAATAGAAGACGCAAATCCTCTGTCAACAGCTGATGCTCTCAGGGTTTCTGGTATTTTAAATGTTACAAAAAAAGCAAAGGTCGGGGACCTAAAGGTTGGGGTCAACACAACGATAGCAGACTCTGCTGGGTATATATCTTCAGATCCAATTAAAACAACAAATAGAGTAGATACTCCTGTAATTAATTCGGGAACAAGTGATTTAACAATTACAGACAAAAGAGTATCTTTTCCTTTTTCCGATATAAGCGTTAGTGACCTTTTAACAAATAAAAAATCTGTGATAGGCGCAATTAATGAACTAAAAACAGATTTAACAACAGTTGGTAACTCAACACTTTTATTTAATGTTCAGCATGATTCAGTAACTGGCTTCCATAAAATAATAACAACTCAAGCAGACATTGGTGGCAACTCAACTAAAAGACTTACAGTAAGAAATTCATCTGGATCAGAAACTTTTAGCGTAAATGGGCTAGGGGACTTGATTGCTGGAACTGCTACTATCGGTGGTTTATCTGTTGTGTCTCTTTTGAACCAATTGTCAACTCACTTGTCTGACGATGGTACATCTCACAGTGCTTTTGCTGCTCACTTATTAAACCCAAATCCTCACAACACCGTTAAAAGCATACTCGGCTTAGCTGGCTCATTGTCTTTGGCTTCTCCTGATGGATCAATACAAATTACGACATCGGGAAGCACTGTTAATTTTTCTTTCAATAATACAGTAAATTTCCAACAGGTTTATGACAACTTATCTACAAAAGAAATTGTATTAGCAAATACTGGACTTGTATTTAAAGATAATTTAAATCAAATTATTGCAAATTTAAATGCTTTAAATTTTGATTTAAATAAAAATTTAAATTTTAACAATACAAATCCAGAAATAAAATCAACAACAAATTTAAAATTAAATCCAAGCTCAACTTTAACTTTAACTTCTGTTTCTGAAGACGTAGAAGTAAAAGCAACAAATAGCTTAAAAACAGTAAAAATTCAGGATGTAAATTTTAGTGAAGCTGGAGCAACAACAATACCAGCCGTTCTTGGAACTTCCGTACTTGCTGCTTTTAAGAAAATTGGAGATGCGTTAACTACAGAAGCTTACAACGCGGCTTTTTCATCTATCACTACCGTAGCTCCTTATTTCCTAGATATTACAAATAATGCTTGGCCTCATATAGCAAATTTTCATCCAGCAAATGAGTTTTTAGACATAGCTACTGTTCCTTTCTTTTGGCAAAACAAAGGTGCTCTCTATTACCCAACTTCTTCAATACTAGATAATGATACTGGTGTTTTTTACACAAGTGGTACACATAATATTGTTGCGACAAGCTCAGCAAGCTTACCTGCTGCTTTCCACAAAGGAGCAAAGTTATACGCTCCTGTTTTAAGTTATTATGATTTGATAATTTCAAACGCAGCAAGTATAACTGTTGGCAATACAATAACAATTGATGACATAAACACAATCGAAGCTGTTAGTGGTGTTCCTGCAAACATGTTTCAATATCAAATTGGGACTTCTGCAACTTCTCAAATTAAAAATGATCAGACAAGAGACAACTTAATTAAAACAATTAATGCTACTGGGTTTCCAGGAACTCCAACTTCAATCAAAGCAGGAATATGGGGAGAAGCCGCAAAAGCATACATTGATGTCTCCACTTCTGGAGTTTCCAATGGAGTTGTATTTAGAATAAACGCAAACGGCTCAGGTGAAAACGTTCAAGTCGATCTAACTGCAGCTACATCTCCTTCTGGATTTTTAGAATTTCAAGCAGCGGCAAACGGAAGACTTGTTGCTCAAAGTTTAGCAGATGCAATTAATAGAACAACTTTCAGGCATGGCGCAACTGGTACAGGCACGACTGGTCATAAGTGTAAAGCAAGAGCTTCTGGTACAGTTGTTATTATTGAATATTACAAGCCAGGTCAAATAGGAAACTTAATAACTTTCAGTGCAGGAGCTGGATTTACTGTTGCTTCTTCAATGGCTGGCGGGACATCTGTTCTCAGAATATACGATATGGATTTAGGGAATCCAACTCCTTATAATTTTAATTTTAGCCCTAACGCAAACGGCTTTACTTCTTCTGGCTCAACTTTTCAAGCCAAAGAATCTGCCAATGATTATTTTATAACTGGATCGACTGCTCTTAGTTCTTCTAGGAATTATCCGCATTACATTCCTACAGAACTAGGCACTATAGAAGCTGTTTCTGGTAACATAATTAGATTTAAAATAAAAGGATAATTATGGTTCTTTCATCAAATCAACTTGTGCAAATTGAAATCGAAGGAATCGAAAGTGTTGACGATGAGATTATTCAATCGATTGACTATTCTTTTGGAACCACACTTAACCCTTTATATTCAACTCCAAATAGAGTAAGAGCCATTGCTGGCTCATATATACAAGAAATTTCCGATGAAATGCTTATTTATTTAATTCATCTTTTTTCTATCGAGGCTACCAATTTATCAATATGTAAAGTAGAAGATTACGAAAAATGGAATTATTATGCTGGTCTTTGGGTTGCTCACAATACAGCAATGGACGCAATAGTAAACTCAAATACATATATTGGAAATGCTGGTCAAAAGGTTTATAAAAAACTTGGAGACTTTTCAATATCAAAAGATACTAGTGGGAGCAACAGCAGTCCTGCTCAAACAATGATAAACAAACTTGCCTGCGAAATACTGAACTTAACTGTTTCTGTTAAATTTTGTAGAGAACCGCTAACTTCCTGCGATAAAGGAATGTCTGATCAAGATTTAAGAAATGCCTTAGCTGCTCAGTTAGTAAGTAAAGGTAGTGATCTTGCTAGACCTCTTTTTGGAAGAACTTTTGAATCTGTTGGTCGCCATCCTCAGATGACCGGCTTTGTTAGAATACTAGATAGATATAGATTAACAAATATCGCCCCAAGATTATACAATCACGAATATGTCTACAATGATAATAACGGAAGATACATATAGGGGGATTTGTGCATTTTTATAAAACATCTCCAATAAATAATCCTTACACCAGTGGGATGCCTGTTGTTTTCGGTGAGCCAGACTTAAGGTCTGAAATAAAAAGAATCTTATATGAAGAAAACAGAGGAGCTTTTTATATTTATAGAAGAGTTAGAAGAAACATTAATGGAGCTCCCATGCTTGCTTCTTCAACCCTTACCAATAGAAGTGCCGAAGCTCTCTACTCAACAAACAAGGGAATGAAGTATTTGTTTGATGACCACATTGTTAACGGTTATTTTTCTCAAGGATCAACTTTTCACGACACTGGTATTGTAAAAGAATATGGAGACAGTAGAGCAGATAAGAATACTCTTTTCTTAGAGCACGATGTTTTATTTAAAATTACTGGATCTTTAAATGACGTTCCAGACGAATTTGATAAAATTTTAGTGCCAGATGTAGATTTAGATGGTAAAGTAAAATCACCTTTGAAATGTTTAGTTAAATATGACATCGGCTCTTCTGAATCTTTTAGATTAGACAACAATGGCAGAATTGAGTTTTTTAAACTCAACTTAATAAGCAACATGGATGACAGTATTAGATTATGACAACATTAAATGAAAATAATTTTGAAGTTGACATAAGCAGTCTAAGTGTTGATTATCTTGAAACTTTATTAAAAGAGCAAGATCTAGAAAGCGTTTATAAAGGCGTTTCTTACCAGCCAGAAAAATCAAGCTTAGATGATTTCCTAACATTAACTCAACAGTTAATGGATATTGAACAAGAAGATAAAATAAATAGAGTAATATTAATTGACGATTTTTCTAAAAATAATATTTTCGAAGATCCAAGAAATCCAGGAGAAAGTGCACTGGGAGTAATAACATGCAGTGTTAAGAATTCAAAACCTGGTTCTTGGCATCAAACAAATCGCCCAGAAAGCTCTACAGGCACAAGAGAAATAAGACCCTCTTTGAGAGGTTTAGAAAAAGTAAATGTTGAAGACAAATCAACTTGGAATTACTATTTTGGTCAGAAATTCGACAATGTTGTTTGTTTTAGAATACACGCAAGAAGCAACAAAGAAGCCAATGAAGTCACTTCTTGGTTCCAAAATTTAATGGCTATACATAAGAAGTTTTTTGCCCAAAAGGGTATAATCAGATATTATTTTCTAGAGAGAGAATCGGATGGTGTTGTCAAGGAAGCCGACAGTGCTATTCACACTAGGACGCTGTGTTACTATCTTGCTACAGAAGAAGTCTATACAGTTACCGAGTATGTTTTGGAAAAAATTAAATTAAAGTTAAAAACGACATAAGGAGTTTTACATGGCTATTGACAGATATGAAAATCTCCCAGCAATTATCAGCGAAATTCAAGATGGCGCGTTTAAGATTGTAGTTACAAACACTGACCCGTCTATTTTAATTTTAGGTACTGCTGCAAAGGGAATTTCTGGTAAGCCAGTTCAAGCTTTAAAGGCTCAAGAAGCCGAAGCTAGATTTGGTTTAGAGGGAACTCTAACTCGCGGTATGTATGAAGCTGGTGCTGGTGGAGCGACAAATATCTACCAAATGAGAATTGGTGCTAAGTCTGCTATCCTTTATGGAGTGGGTACTGACGATATGGTTGCAAACCCTACGTCTATCGAAACTCTTTTAAAAGATAAAGATGCGTCATCTGTTTATTTTGTTAGATACACTAATCCGACTACACTTGGGCCTAATGCTTTAGTCGGTCGAGTTCAAGTTAAAAATGCTGTTGGTCAAATTGTTTTCGATAACAATCCAGGCGGACAACCAATCGACCTAGGCGAAGTAATGGTTTCTGGTAATTTTACCGAAGGTGCAAACATTGGAGCGCTTGGCGATCCAACTAGTTTTGTGGCTTTAAATGCTATTGCTCAAGATAAGCTTTCTGCGACAGATACTTTCGCTGCTGTTTCTCCAGCTCCTGCAAGCTTTACACTTTCTCATGCTCCAAATGCTGGTTCTGTTAAAGTGTTTATTGATGGTGCAGAGCAAGCAAATGATTCTTTCTTGCTAAGTAATGATATCTTGATTCTTGATACTCCAGCTGATGCAGATAACTTAGAAGTTGAAGTTACTTATGAGTTTGATGGAGATTCTTCTATTAATTTGCGTGATGGTTCTGATGGCGTAAGCCTTTCTAACATGGAGCTTTTTGAAGCTCTTGATAACGCATTTTCTGAAATTGAAACTCAAGAGTTTAAGCAAATCGTTCCAATGGGTGCATTACTAGATGCTAAAAACACAGTAGATGGTGATATCGTTGTGCTTTCTTCAGACCTAACAATCCCTGCTGGTCAGCGCTATCCAGTGCCTGGATCTGCTGGAGATGCTTTAGGTAAACTTTTCAAAGAAGAGTTTGAAGGCGAGACATTTTACTTCTGGGACATTGACAATGACGGAGAAGCCGAAATTTTCCCAAGTATTGGAGAAGCCTCTGCTACTAAGAAAATCTCTGGAGAAGACTTTGTTGCTGGTGATTTTAAAGAAGTAAACTTTGCTTATCAATTAGCCAATGCTTGCTTCGTAAGTGCATCAAATGAGTACAATGTAACTGGTGTTATTGGGACTTCTCTACCTGCTTCAATGGCAACTAAAGATGTTTCTAATTGGGTTGGTAAAGAGCCTATCGTAGATACAGACGGAGCTGTTGCTGCCAATGGTTCTGGTTTACTTGGCAACAAACATATGGTTGGTAAGATCGGATATAAGCCTGGTTTCTTTGCAACAGATTCTGGTAATTTACCAGGACCTGGAGCAGATTCTACTGGTGGAATCCTAAAAGACAGAGGCGGAAAGCCAATTGATATTGGTCGTTTCATTTCTGTTTATTATCATCCTCAAATTTTCTTAAACCCAGTTGACGCAACAGGTTTTGGATACATTTCAAACGGTGCAGCTTATTATGCTGGTATGATTGCTTCTTTGATCCCTCAAAGTGCTCCAACCAATAAAGTTGCTCAAGGTGCAGATTCTTTAGTTAAACTTGCAAAAGTTAAACTTGATTCTCTTGCGAAATACCACTATGTTGGATTAAAACAAAAGAACAGAGTTTTCAGAATTTCTGATGCTCCTACGGCTGCTCGCCCTGGCTCTGATTTTGTTAGACTTTCAACAGTTCGTGTTATTGACAGAGTAATTGACATTGTTAGAGAGATTGGTGAACCATACATTGGAGAACCAAATAATGCTCAAGCAAGACTTTCTCTTGAAACAAACATCAGAACAAGACTAGGTCTTGAGTTGAAAAACAATCTGATTTCTCGTTTTGAAGTTAAGGTGTCAGCAACTCCAACTCAAAGAATCCAAGGTGATTGCGATGTTGAACTTGTTATCGTACCTCCATTTGAAATGAAGAAGATCAGAGTATTTACTTCATTGGCAAGAGAATAAGGAGATAACACATGGCAACAATCAATAGAACTTTTAATAGCTTTTCTGGTGCTGATATTACAGCGGTTTTTGCAGGACAATCGATTGGTACAATCCAAGCTATCTCTTACTCTATCCAGAGGGAGAAGGCTGCGATTTTCACAATGGGATCTGCTAACCCTAGGGCTTTTTCAAGAGGGAAAAGAATGATCGCAGGATCTCTTATCTTTATCCTTTTTGATGCAAACCCTGTTATCTCTCACTTCTCAACTGCTAAGTTTCTTGCCGATACAGAAGAACTTTCTTTTCAAGAAAATTTTGGCAATGGATTAAACGCAAGCGTTGCAACAGACGGCGAAGGTTTTGAGTCTCACTCGTTGGCAACCCCAACTTATGTAGATCAGATTCCTCCTTTTGATGTTGTGATTTCGGCTGTTAACGAATACGGAGCTAAGGCTAACATGACCATCACTGGTGTTGAACTAATGAATGAAAATTCTGGATTCTCCATTGATGACATTGTTGTTGAGCAACAGTATACGTTTATTGCTACAGGCGTTACTCCTTGGTCTGCAAAAGAAAAAGAATCTGGAGTCAAGGCTAGATAATTACATTGATGTAGGAAATATATTAGTTTACAATAGGGGGAGTAGGAATACTCCCCTTTTTTATTAAGGTAATCTAATGTTTTATTTAGAAAACAATACTACATTTTCTGGCTCGGACATAAAAGTTTATGCATATCGTAATGTCAGTGATTTTAAAAATTTTACAGACAAAGACAAGGCAAGAGAAAGAAACGAAAAACCACTTGAAGATGAAACCATTGGAGACATTGAAAAACAAATAGGCGAATCTTTAGAAAATATTGCTAGTGCTCAACCAATTTTTGAGCCGAGAAACAATATTGAAATTGGTGGAGAGAAGTTTACTGACATGTCGGAAGAAGATACTCAGGAAGCGCTTAATTTCCATGCTGCTCCTGAAATAGAAGAACTTCCACAAGAGTACGAAGTAATAACAACTACGCAGTATAACAAAGACTCTGCTACAGTAGGTAAAATATTTTCTAGCGAAGCTGAAGCCGAAAATTACATACAAAGTTCAGAAGCAAATATTCAAGAAGCAAAGCAATCAGTGATAGATACCTTGGTTCAAGCAGGTATCCCGCAAAGTGAAGCCGAAAGTCAAGCTGAGGAAACATTTTCTGGATTTGAGATATCTTCAGAGGTTGAAGAGCTTCCCAAATATGCAACCGTGTCTTTTAAAGGAGAAACCAGAACAATCCCAGTTGAACAAGCCGAAGATCTGGCTGATGCTTATGTTCCTCCAGTCGTAACTAGTGCTCCTGCCAAGGTAGACTATACAGCAGTTCAAACAAACAAAGTAAATCCTAATTTTATTGATATTGTAAAAACAGGACCTGATAAAAAAGCCTTAGAATTTATTAGAAAAAATCAACTAGCAAAAGCAAATAAAAATAGGAATTTTAAGGTAGACAGTAAAGGCAACCCTGGTGAAGTTAAGCCTATAATAGAGCTAGGATCTCTTTATTCTATAACATATTCTTCCTTTAGAGAGAAGCATGCTGTTCGTACTCTTGGAAGAGTTAGCGCAAAAGACTACACAAAAGGCCAAAGGACAATCGCGGGCTCAATGAGTTTTGCTGTTTTTCAATCTCACGAGCTAATGGACTTTTTAAGAAAAGGTCAACCAAATGAAAATAATATTGTTATTCTAGATCAGCTTCCTAAATTTAATTTAATGCTTGTTATGATTAATGAATATGGTGGAGCTTCTATTCTTCATTTATTTGGAGTAACAATATCAACAGAGTCTCAGCAGACTTCTGTTGAAGACTTAGCTTTAATGAACAATGTAACGTTTTACGCAGAAGATGTTATTACAATTGAAGATATTGGAAATATTTTTGAGACAAGTGTCTCAATGCTTCATCCTACGGTTATTGCAGGACAGACCTTAAGATTTTATAAAAAAAATGAGTTTACAACTTTGAGTGGATTGCTTGAAACAAACTTAGACATAGATGCGATTGGCAATGAGCCAAAAAAAACTGGGAAAATAAATAGACTCTTAAACAGAAGCCGAGGGTTATTCTAATGGCTGAATCAAAAATGAATAATGAATATTTTTCTGGCTCTCAAGCTTCAATATTTATTGGAGACCTATGGGTTGATGAAATTATCGATTGGCAATGTAGTGTAGGCGCTAGCTCAACTCCTATTTATGGATATGGCGATACATTTTTTAGACATGCAGCACAAGGCAGAGTTCTTGTGCAAGGAAGTTTTACCATAAACTTTAAGGAACCAAATTATCTTTTTGCAATACTTGAAAGATATAAAGAGCGTTTATTTTTTGCTGAAAGCGTAGAAGAAGACGGAAGAGGAAGTTATCGCAAGAAACCTCTAAGTAGCTACGAAGAAGAGTTGGATATTGAAGCGAGAAACCCCTATGCTCCTAGTAAAAATGCCTCTAAAGAAAAAAGTTATTTTGATAAAAGGAATACCATTGATCAATTTTTTACAAATGGGAAAATAGACTCTGGGGCATCAAAACTTCTTAAAAATAGAAATCTATTAAGCATAGACAATAGACTTGTTAATGACTTTGCTCATCCTCTTTTTGATATAAAAATTGGGTATGGAACAGTCTTTAATTCAGAGACAATAGGTGAACAAATTGTTGGAGTGAAACTCGTAGGTAGAGGTAAGACCATAATGGCTAACGGAGAACCTCTCAAAGAAACCTATAGCTTTTTTGCTAAAAATTTAGTATAACCTAATAAAGAAATAAACAAATTAATTGGAGAAAACATGACTGAAGAAGTTAAAGATAACTTTTACGAACAAGTCAATGAGCCAAATCTAGATGAATTAATGGCAATGGATTTGGAACAGATTGATCAAGAAATCCCAGTAGATATAGACGAGACACCGTACCTTCTTTCAAAAGAAGAAGAAAAACAATTAGAGGTCTTACTTAACAAAAAAAAGAAGTCAGACTTCATTATCCAAACTTTTAAGACATTAGAAAAAAGACCTAGCGATAATGAAATTGATGATTTAAAAGCAAAGTATGGCGATGTTTACCTTGTCTCTTTAAGCGAAAAAGAAAACTTTCTTTTTAGACCAATTAAAAGAAATGAGTGGCGAGAACTAATGCAGCGCTTTGAAAAAGCCAAACTTCCCGAACAACAAAGAACGGAAGGTATCGTGATGGCTGGAGTTGTCTGGCCAGTTTTAAACCAGGCAAATATAAATGTGTTAACAGCTGGTGCGCCTGAGACAATTCGAAATCTTATTTTAGAAGCTTCTAATTTTATGGAACCAGAAAGAGCAGTTACGTTAGTTAGAAAACTCTAATGAGTAATCAAAACACTTTTGAATTATACGGAAAATACAATAACCTCTATTTGTTTAATACAGGTAGAGGTTCTGTTTTATTTAAGTCCTTGAGTTATTCAAAGTGTGAAGCGTCAAAAAGAATATGCAAAAGCTACCCTGCTTTAGCTCCTATTGTTGAAGATAGTATTTGGCATGAGTGTGTAATTGAGCATACGTTAGATGGAACGATTGACACATTAAATGCTGGTATTATATCAACCATTGTTCGACTAATACTTGGATTTTCTGGACCGACTTCTGAAAAAGAAATAGAAGAAGATATCCAAGAAATTAGGGAAAAATGCAAGAATGTAAGAGAAGAAATTATTATAAAAATTTGCCAAGCCTTCCCTGCTTATACTCCAGAACAAGTAGAAGACATGGAATGGAAGACCCAGCTAAGAAGACTTGTTCAGGCTGAGAAAATACTAGGGACTTCTTTTGGCTTTACTGACAGAGGGAAATCTGTCGATCCAAAAACCAAGCCAGCCTTAAAAAAAGCAAATGGGGCAGACTTTATTGATTTTGAAAAAGAAAATCAAATACTTATGGGTTCGTAACTGTTTGTCAAAATTTAAGAATGATAGAATGGTAAAATGGATAAAAGAAAAGCATACCCAAAAATTAAAGCTTCAGACTTTGGAAAAAGTTATAAAGATTTATTAAAGTCTTTTACCGAATCTCAAAATGAAACAATCATAGATCAACTTCAAGAACAGACAAATAGAACTTTAAAAAAACTTGTTAAAGAAAAACGTAAAAAAGATTTTAAAGTAATAAGAAATGACATCAAGCTAAATGATACCAATGGTGGTAATTTTGGGGAAATTGACGAAGTAACAAAAGATGGTATTGGGAACATAAAAACAATTTCAAACGAAGAGTTCCAAACAGCTATTTTTAATAAAGGAAGAAAGCAAGACTTATCAGAATTAAATGCTTTAATGCATAATTCTAAAATAAAAAAAGGTTACATTCATTATGTAAACTCAGATAAGCCTTTTGTCCAAGCAACAATTAAATCAAAGTATGATGCAGAAAAGTATCAAGTTGATTTAAAAAAAATAAAAACAGTTCAAGCTTTTGTTAAAGCAAAAAATTTAGATATTGTTAATAATAAAAATTCTGTTTCTTCGACTCTTTCTGAGTCAAACTTTGTTAGCGATTTTTCAAAACTGCAACAACTAAAAGAGCACTCGATCGTTCAAGCTGGACTTAAGGCTAATAATCCTTTCATAAGAAATATGAGAAGAGAGTCCCGGCCTTACATTGAAGGAATGCAGCATGGCTGGTTTGGTAAAACAAGAAGATTAAGGACACCATTCGGATCGCCTTATAGACTTGGCAGTTATGAAGATATTATTAATTTATATCAAAATAATATAGAAGAAATTTTTGGTGACTCATGGGCAATTGACTTAGAAACTAAGTCATTGCGCGCCAGTCATGACTCAATAATAGAAGCTGCTTTTAAAAGAGGTGGCAACTACAAAGCTTTATTTAGAAAACAAGACCCAGGTTTTTCTCTAGAAAAAGAAGCTCCCTTCCTTGCTAAATCTGGCTTTGGAGATTTTGCAAATAGAATTTCTCTTGATTTAACAAAGCCCGGATCACTACCCAACTTCACCGAACAAATGAGAGCTTTTCACAATTCCTTTAAAGGTCAGGTTGAGGCAAATGTCGTTGGCGCTGATGCTATAATCGCAGAAGCAGAAGCATTTTCAAGCCAAGCAAAAGCTTCTAGGAAACCGATATATATACAAAATGCTAATTTCGAAATTAGACAGCTCAATGCTATATTTGCCGCTAAAGGTAAGACAAACCCGATTCAATATAGTCCAGAATATGAAAAACTAAGGGAGAACACAAGAAGTGGAGAGAAAGAAATTTTTTCACAATTTAAAAATAAAAAACTTTCATCTAATCAAGCTTTAAATAAATTAGTTGAAAATCAAAAGAAAATGTATGTTCACTTATTTAACGAAGCAGCAAAAGGCGGAACAGTAGTAGACGTACAAGATATAGGTCGTATGTTAAATGCGGTAAGCCAGTCAAAAGGCTTACAAACTGCTACTGGGGTTTTTGGAGCAAACACTAGTATTGATTATTTAGCAAAAATTTTCATAAATGAATTTGAGATCCATGAAGGGGTTTTAGATACAAGTCAGCAAGAAACTTTAGCAATTAGAATGAATCAGAGTATTCGAGAAATTGAGACTGGAAAAATAGAAAGCAAATGGACTCAGTCATTCTTAGAAACAAATAAAAAGAATGCATTAGAGATTTACAAAGATAGTATCAGGAAATCAATTGCATCAGAAATAGAATCTGGTGGCAATCCTTTTAAGATAAGAAACTTTAATCAACTAGAAGTTGAAGGTTTTAATAGAAAAGAAATATTTGAAGAAGTAATTCAAGAATTTAACAAACCTTTATTGCAGAACACTGCTTTAAAATCAAATAGTGTAGTAGCTGATAGAGTCTCGGAAAATGTCAAAAAAGCAAGAGTGGGAACATTGCTATTTGGTGGTATTTTATTAGGTAGCTCTATAACGAATCTTTTTAAGTTTTCGGGAAGCGATGAAGACTACAATACTATTGAAGGTTTAAAACACGGGTCACCAACACAGAATCAAAGACAGTATAATACTTCTTTTGGATCTGGATATAAAGTTGAAAAATTTCACCAATCTCCTCAGGGTCAAGAAGAACAAGAAGGTATGACTTGGAAACAGTTAGGGTTAACTGGATTAGGCGCGACAGCGGCTTATGGTGTATTTCAAACTAAAGCAAATAAAACAAGATTAAATGATTTAACTTATCTTGGGAAACAAAGCAAAGATATTGATAACGAAACATTAATGGGAAGAAAAGCTTCAACAGTACAAGATATTATTGTTGCTGGAACCAGAAGGCTTGAAAATTCTTTTGGTGGTTTTGCCAAAGCATTTGGTTTTTCAGATGTTGCAGCTTTTGGAATGTACGATCATGCAACTTTTCAGATAGACCTAACAACAAAACATGGCGAAACTTATGCGCAATACATGAATAAACTTTTGAACAGAAAGTTAATTGAAGAAGGCGTAGATAGTTTAATGTTTAAGAAAGGGGAACTCTTTCAAAGAATTAATGGAGAATATACAAAAATTAATGGAAAATTTTCATTACTACCAACTGTAATAAATTATGACTTAAGCGATTCAATATCTTCAATAGCGAAAAGTGCTGCATACAGGTTGGGAATAAGTAACGTAAATGATTTAAAGAAACAACCTTTTCTAATACTTGGAGGAGCTGGAGAAAGCAAGGCTTTTGAGGATTTAATGAGAGCATATTCTCATGAAACAACGACAAAACCTTTAAAGCTAGCGGCTGATCCTTTTGAAGCCTTTAGGCAAGCTTTCCCTGATTTTGAGCCAAAAGTAACAAGTGGTTTAAAAAAAGTTATTGACTTTATTACTCCCGATATTGGCGTTGATGGTCAAGAGTTGGTTCAAGGAACAAGAGGAATGTTAAAGCTTCATGCTGGGAAACTAGCAACCTTTGGTGCTTTGGCTTACTTTGGTTTTGGAACTTTAAATTTTGGTTCTCAGTATCTTGCTCCAGATGGAACACCTCTTGGAGATGCCGGCTTAATTGGAGTCGGAGCTTACACAATAAGAAAGGGTCATGAGCTGTACGCTAGATTTTCTGACACCGTAGGCCTAACCTCTCTAAGGGACATGATTGAAGAAAAAGCCCCAGGAAGTGATGGATTTCAAACAACAGTAGGTCTAACTGGCGCTGGAGCAATGTTTGGCGCTCTTTATGGTAGTGTCCAAGACATAACCGGAGAAGCAAGCTCCGATGAAAAATATAAAACATTTTTAAAATCAAAAGAAAAGACAGAAGAATTTCAAGGCACTTTAGGAAAGATTTTTAAAGAAAAATATACAAAAACTGGTAAGTCAATGAGGATTGGCGCAGCCGCAGGATTTTTAGCTGCACTTCCTTTTACAATAGCTGGTCTTGGGGCAGATACAGATGCTACAACTTTAGCTGCAGAATATGCAGGTGAAAAAGAAGTAGCAGTTAGGAAAGGAAGATTTTGGGAAACTGGCTTTACTCCTTTTGAAGGCGGAGAGATAGATTACTATCGACCAAATTGGTACGCCAGACTAATGGACAATGCAAAGAATAAAGAACTTTATGGAGGAGATGTTTCTCCAATAGGGCAAGCCATAAGATCAATAACTGATCCTTACTGGTTAGAGAAAAGAAGATACCATTCTCAGCCTTATCCAATAACTGGGCCAGATGGTTCAATGATGGGAATCTTCGGACCCATGTATGAAGCATCTATAGGTAGAATATTAAAGCCTGTCGCTGAGATGCATAAATCTGTTTACCCAGAAGAAATATATAACAATACAGAGTATGACATAGATGCCATGCTTAGAAAGCAATGGAACTCAACTTTAGAATTTATGGGGTTGAGAGGTTTTGCCGTTAAGGCTTTAAAAGAAAATATAACTGGATCTCAAGAAATATTTCCTGATCCTAACGAAACAAGATCAGCAAAAGATATAGATTCTATTGTTAAAGATTTTTATGATTTACAACTTGGTGGTGGATTTTTAACAACAGAGGCTTTGCGCCGTGTTTTCCAAAGCCAAGATAGTTTTCAAAAAGCTCAAATTGATGCTTCAGTTAATTTAAATCCAATAAAAAATACTATGCCTTCTTGGATGCCTGGGTCGGATTACATAACAGATTTTAAATCAGGTGATCCTTTCTTAAAGGTTAAAGATGGATACTATAGATTGCCTGGAGCTGGGTTTGCTTCTAGGTATGAAGGACTTGAAGGGGTAGATCCAGAGAATTATGCAGATATTTATAAATATAAAATTTTAGCAGATATAGGATATGGATCTGGTGAGTTTCGAGCTGTTAAAGGAAGACTTCAAAATAGGCAATTAACAGATTACGAACAAGACATATATGACGAAGTAGAAGCACAAGTTAGAGAGAAAAAAGAATCAGAAATAAATGTAAGAGATCCAAGAACATACGATAGTATCCTCGGAAGGTATTCTGCTTTCTTAACAGATTTAGCAAGATCAAATCCATTAGAAACCTTGCTACCGATATCTCCTGCTCATAAATTCTTGGGACCTCCAGATGTTGAAGATTTCCTAGATGAGCAAAGATATTCTAAGGAATATAGATCTTGGGCAAACCCAATAGATGACTTCATTATGCCAGCAATTTCAATGACAATGAATAGCGTTGGGTTGGGAGGAATTGACGTAAACGATGATCCGGCGATTTATCAAGACAAGATGGATTTCTTAGAATACTCAAATTTAGCTCGACAAGCTCAAGCAGCAGGAGACTTAAGGTCTGCTGATAAGTACACTCTAATGGCACAAAAAACCTACACGGGTAAAGATCTATATAGACATTATGCCGATGTTGGGTCTTCAATGCCACAACAAGAAAGAAAAGTATTTAATTACTTTGTCGCCTCTGATGTTGCAACAAAACAAAAGATGATAGGAAAAGTAAATCCAAGATACAGAGATGCCTACCAGGCTCAGCTAGACATGCAGATGATGGAAGATATTGAAAGAAGCCAAATTGGAAGATCGGAAAAAAGAAAAATGTTAAATCAAATAAGAGAAAGACAACAAGCCATAGAGGCAAGAAGAAAAGCAAGCATACAAGACTTAAGAGGAATGGGCAGAGCGTCACAACAAAGAGGAAGCGGTAGAAGGAATTATATAGATAACAGGGCAAGAGATTATCATGACTATCAACCAGTAAAATCTGCCACAGACAGCGCCCTAGCTGTAGGTCAGATCCCAGCATCTATTATAGACTCTGCGGCTTACTCTTCTCATTATTCTAGTTTAAATAATGCAGGTATTAAAAATGCTCTTGTGGTATTGCGTCCAGGATTAGATAATAGTGCAAAGGTAAATGTAACAGTTGATAGGACAGAAGAAAGAAATAGTGTTCTTAGGGATTGGGGCTACATTAAATGATTACAAATACAGAAGACAAATTTGATGTAGATTATGATATTTTTTCTTTTGCTGGAAGAACCGCAATGATTGCGGGTGGTATCTACGCAATAGATAAATCTTTAAGAGATGATGTTTTCAAGAAAAGCCCAAAAAACTTTACAAGATTAAATAACGAATATACCAATAAGTTAGCAAAGATTATTTCGGTTGACAACGTAGATCCGGAAGCTCCTAAAGAAAAAAACTTTTCTTTTAACAATAAACCTTTTTTTGAAAATATAAATGAGAAAAATATTACCTATAGATTAAATAGTGCTTTTGATCAAATTCAAAGAAATGGAAAAATTATTGATTTAAAGGTTGATTTAAAAGGCGGCTATAAAGGAATGAGTTCAGATCTTTTTGATAAACTTGATGAGCTTTCCAGAACCATAAAACAAATTGACGAATCAGATGCTTTCAAAAATTTAAGAGAAACACGTAGAGGGAACTTCCAATCAGGAACAATACATGCAAACTATGACAAAAATGGAAAATTAATTTCTGTTGGAGTCGACTCACTTTTAGGTCGTCAGAATTTTGACATAATTGATGAGAACGGATTCATGACAATAGATGGGAATAGGTATATTGCAAGACCACAATTTAAGGCAGATGGATTAAAAGCAAGTAAACCTTTTGGACTGGATGTTGGTCAAATGGATTTTACTATAAAAAACTATGCAGACATGCTTTCTGATAAAATAAGCAAAGACGAGATTCGCTCAATGAAAAACAGTGCACTCGTTTATGTTGGTAAAAATTATGAAGATTCCTCAAAAATAAGAATAAATGAAAAAGTTGCTCAGAATATTTTAAATAGTGCAAAAGCAGATGTCTTTTCCAAACTAGGAAGAACAGCAAAAAGAGCAATACTAAAAGACGCAGAAGTAAATGGGTTGGGCGTAGGTAATGCTACAAGCTTAAACCAAGCCATAATAAGACAAGTCGGGGACGCCGTATCTGAAATAGATGGTTTAAGATATACATCAAACGCATATCAAATTTTTAGAGCAAATACTTTTGCAATAGGCAGAGACGGTAAAGCTAAAACAGGTATTCTTAGAGAGAATTTCGCTTTTTTAAACGATGAGCAATTAGCATCACTAAAAGAAGTTTTGGCTTACCAAGGAGCCTCAGATTTCGGAGATTTGGCAAAAGAAGAATTAATTGCAAACAAAAACTTTCTTGAAGTTGTCGGAGACAACTCTAGGGCGGTTAGTTTTAGGAATGATTCCATCGGAGAAGCTGGAGAATTCCTTTTAAATAAAGCATTAACTATAACTGGATTATCAAAACAAGATTTTCAAAAACAAATACAAAAAGCTGGATTTGATGCTTTTGAGGAACCACTAAAGAAACAGCTTCAAGAAATGGGTATCAATGATTACTCTAGATATCTTGAAGAAGAGATGAATAAATCCATAGCAAAAAGAAATGCTTTAACTTCAAAAAAGAAATCTTACTTAAAAGCTAATAACTACGTTGCTGGGTCAACATCAATAAGAGCTGAAAGACGAGACCTTATTGCAAAATTAGAGATGTACAGAAGAGTAAACAATAGAAAAAGTGTCCCTGCGTATTTTGATAATACCAGCAAAGGCACTAGGGATTCTGAAAATCTTAAAAGAGCCATGTTTTTAAGTAGAAGAAAGAATACTGATCCTTTATCTTTAAGTGGCGAGATAAAACGAATAGAGACAAGATTAGAAGAAATAAGAAAAATGGGATTTACCCCAAAGGCAATTAGGAATACTTATTTTCAAGAGGGAGTACAGTTAAGCAACAAAGGTCATTCTTTAAAAAAACAAGTACAATTAATTGACAATCAAATTGAAGAACTAGATGAAGTTATTAATTCACTATTTGAAAAACAAAAAACCTCAAATATTCTAGGCTTGTCTAAAGATAAAAAAGAATTAGAGTTAATAAAAAAGAATTTTAAAGATTTAACAATTGATAGTATGTATATATCAAACGATGGAATGATAACTTTTGATTTACTTAAAACGTATGGTATGGAACAAGGAGTTAAAATTGGTGATCCTTCGGGTGAGGTGAAAGGGATAGTTAAAGCCTCAGTTGCAGACTTAGGGTCAGCTGTTTTCAGAAATACCTTAAAATTAATGGGTCTTAATTGGAAAGGAACAATCAAAGAAATAACAGATTCAGCCATACTAAGTGGCAAGATATCGAAAGAAGAAATAAATAAAATCTACAATCTTTCTGAAAGTGTTTACGCTGTTGCGAAAAGCGAAGCAATGAAAACCGATATAACAGATAGAAATCTTTACGATATTTTAGATTCAATAAAAGAAAAAAATAAACTAGATAGCAATTCAAACGTTACAAAGCTGCTTAATGATTTTGAAAATTCCGGGAAAACAGATCAAGATTTTGAAAAACTTTTCAGATCACTCAATACCACTATGGGCGGAGATTTTCAAAAAATAATCGGAACCAGTACTACTGGTGGTTTTATTAAATCAAAAATGTTTTCCGCAGGAGCAATAGCCGAAGAGCTTGGTGCAGGAGGCCCTGGGTTTGTTTCAGGAAGGCATATAAAATTAATGACATCTCTTGGATTGGAAAACTTTGCATCAAGTTTGGTTGAAAGAAAGATCAACAATAAGGGTGCCGTTAGAACCTACATGAACTTGCAAAAAACCCAAAAGATGTTAATGGATTCAGTTAAAGCTGGATCAGTAAAAATAAAAGATTTTTCTGATATAGATTTTTACAGATTTATGGAAGAAGTTTATCCTGGAGCCGTTGAAGACACAACAACATCTTCTATGGGTCGCAGAACCGCCGCTCTTTCTAAATATGGCAAGGTTGAGAATGGAGCTTTCTTTTTAGACCTGGGTCAAGAGATTGAGGGTATCAATAAAATTCCTATTTTTACAGACTTAAATTTAGAAGGTTTTGTTGGAGAGCAAATTGGCTTTGATGGTGACTATAAAAAATATACAGAAATTGATAATCTTACTAAGGAAATACTAAGAGAATCAAGAACAGCAACAAAAGATACGAGTAAATTAAAATCGCTTATAATCGATTATAAAACAGCAATATCTCAATTAGATAAAGCCGTTCATAATAAAATGTTAAAATTTAAAGTATCAAAGAGTATGCTTGGTCAGGCTGCATCAGGAAGTCGCGCATTAAATGAGTACGCAGAAAAATTATTTGGACCTAACACTGGCATTAAACATTCAGCTCCATATGTTGCGGCTGTTAGTAAAAAACAATTTAAAAGTATGTTTGGACCAGAAGCTTATAAAACTTTTATGGAAAATCAGAAAAAAGGTAAGATTTCTGATTTTTGGGCTTTCATGACAAGGGAGCCTGTGGAAGGCTTATCTGGCTTGCCTGTAAACGTCGTTGTCGCTGATGCTTTTGAAGGAATCACAGACCTAACGGATAAGAGAATTGCACTAGTAGCAAATAAACAAAACAGCTTACTAAACATGGTGTTCGGAGACTATGATGGTGACCAGCTATCATTGGTTGCAGCAACAAACAAAGAATCAACCGAAGAATTAAGAAAGCTAGCCACTTCAAATGATGCTCTTTCAATTTCATATAGATTTGCTCAAGAAGCTAAAACAAAAATTAAATTAAAAGAACAGTTGAGTAAATCAATACTGCATAACGATCTTGCAAGTTTGCGACTTTCTGGCTTTCATGCAAAAGAATTGGAAAAAACTTTTATTGGTATTGCTTCAAAGAGTTTAGAGTCTCTACATACTGTAAACCAAAAGATAAACAGTGGAACTGCAAAGTTTGCAAAAGTAGAATCACTGCTACATGTTTTTGCAGAGAATGTTATTAAAGCAAAAGCACAAAGCGCAGATGACTTAATCAATAGAAAATCACAAACAATACTTGATGCACTAGTTGGAGGTCAGGAATTTAAGAACGCATCAATGGGCGATAGGATTAAGCAATTCAGAGGATTCGTTGATCATATTACTCTTGGTGAGGCTGGAGATTTTGGAGACAGGATAAGAACAGAAAAATCTTCTGGTAAAATTTCTCAAGAACTAAGAGACGATGTTATAAAAAAACTAGGAGGCGACAACAAGGCAGTAAAAAGAGCAGCAGAAATTTTAGATGAAGAATGGTTTATGCTACTAACCAGTAACGAGTCTATGAGTGACCTGATGGAGGTTTCTGGGCTATCAAGCAGAGGAGCTGAGAATACCACTGATGCAATTCAAAATATTATAGATTCAGAACTCGGAGAGTCCCGATTAAGAATTACAAAAAAAATAGAAGAAACTCAACAAGCATTAAAAGATGCAAAAAAAGGTATGCAAGGATTGGGAGGCAATATTGCAAAATATGCTCTTTTACCTGCGGCTTTATTTGGTGTTGCTGGGACAGTATTTGGAGCTAGGTCTTCAATACAATCTGAAGTAGAATTTTCAGACAACAAAAATCAGCACAACAAATCAGGACTAAGTATATTCAAACCAAGAGAGTCAATAAACTTTGACAGACCTCGTCACATTAAGCCTCAGATAACTGGCTCCGGAACTTCTAGTTTCCAAATAAACAAATATGCGGCAAGTCATCAAGTCTCAGAAATGAGAGTTGTTGATGATACTATGAATTTTGATTATTTTGACATGAAAGATAAGATGAGAAGAGGCTACTAGATAAAATAAAACTTATAACCACCGATATGCTCTAACTTACCATGAAGAACTTTTGATATATTTGATGGAGCTATAAGTAGCTGCTCTGCAGCCTCAAGAATTCCAGGGTATTCGCTACCGTACTGATCTTTTATTGGAAGCCTCATGTCTTTATTTTTTCTAACCTTTTTTGTATATCTTTTTACTAGTGGTTGTTGTCCAAGTAGTTCGGTTCCATTCTTAACACATTCTATAAAAGTTTTTTGTTTTACAAAACATGCTTCACAAGAGTCCTTGCCTTGATACAGTATTTCAAGTAATGGAACTTTATTTTGTTTCCTTAAATCTTTTAACCAAAGCTTTACTTCAGTATTTGAAGTTCCTGATTTCAGTAACTTAGAAATGTCTTGATCAGTGAATGGTGTTTTTTTGTACTTAACTCCAACACACCTTACAAGTAAGGTGTCTGGATCTTTAAATACAAAGGTTAAATAATTCATAATTATAAGTATTCTTATTTGTTGATATTTTTAAAATAATTCATTGTATCAATGTTTTAAATATAATAAAAATATGGTAAACTCTTTTAACTTTTTTAATTTCATTATTTTAATTGTAATCCCCGCAAGGGGATAACGCAAATAGAGTTCACATTACAAGGGTGATACTCTACTCTAACGGTAAAAAAACTGTGTAATAATTATGATTGCTGTACCGTTAAGTCGACTTTATAATAAGGTATTTCAATAATTTAAGATGGATAAATAATGTATAGTGAAAGCTTTGAAAAAGCATACAAGAAAATTTTAAAAGCCGAAGGCGGATATGTAGAAAGCTCTAGTGAAGGCGGAGGTGCAGCAAATGCTGGCATTACCCTTACTAGGTATAGAACATTCTTAGGTAATAATAACGCAACGAAAGAAGATCTTAGAAAAATATCAGAAGCACATAAGAAAGAAATATACAAGCAAGAATGGGACGTTGTTGGGGGAGATCAGATTCAAGACAAAAGAATAGCAAATATTCTTTTTGATCAATCTGTAAATAAAGGACCAAGAGTAATAAAAGACATGCAAAGAACTCTTGGGATGACACCAACAGGAAACATCACCGATGTTGTTAGTACCCTGAACGCAAAGAGTTTTGAAGAAAATACAGAAGTTGGAAATAAGTTTGTCGATAGACAATTTAAGGACTATGCCAGTATTGCACAGAGAAATCCAGAAAAAGCAAAGTTCCTTAATGGTTGGAATAAAAGATTAAGTAAAGTTGCAAACGAGAACGGGATAACTGGAGCTTCTCCAGAGGCAACAGAGGAAACTTTTATAAATGAAAAAAGGGCTTCTAGCCCTTATTCTCCAGATGAAAATCCATTTTTATTACAAAAGAAAACTGAAGAAGAAGACAGGGAAGCTCTTCAAAATATTTCAGTAATAGATAACGGTCAATTTAGATTTAATGATATTTTACTAGATATACCGCCAGAGCAAATATCCGTAATTATGGATGAGTATGAAAGCTCATTATTACTAATGAGGCAAGACATACCCGTTACTGCTCAGTCCGGTAAAAAAAGAGTAAGAATTATTGTAAACTTTCCTTATGATTTTGCTATGGGTTGGAACAAATTAGCAAAAATGATAATTCAAATTAGAAAGACCCCGATAGCCACAATAGAAAATGAAAAAATAAGAAAAGAATTATTTGGAGAGATAGAAGACTTTTCCAACATTGGAGTTGTTGTAGATAATCTTTCTGGTTACGTTGAAGAAGACTATCCGACACTTCTAAGATGTAGTTTGCAAATGTCTTGGTTTAATCATTCCCCTTATGTCGAAGATATTAAATACGTTTCTGAAGAAAACGGAAGACTAAAGACTTCTTATACACCAAGCCAAAAATTTTCTGAATTTTATAAAGCAGGAACCTCTAATGGCTTAATGATGATTAATGATCCTTCGGTCATGAATGATGATCAATCCCTTGTTATCATGTATAAGGAATACCAAGAATTTAAAGAAACTGTAACAAAAAGCCAACCCTCAAGATCAAAACTTTCCGGAGAAATAAAAGGCTCAGATAACGCAACAATTGAAACAGCTTTAAAATTACAAGAGAAAGGCTGGTATCTTGCGAATCAAAAACAAAAAGACATAGAGGACGAAAAAGTAATAGATGGTATCTTTTACAGATGGAGAAAATTTGTAATAGGTAATTCAAGTTTGAATTTGCCTGGATCTCTTATATTGCAAAACATGAGTTTCTCATTAAATACAAATCCATCTTATATTTCAATGGAAAGTTATTCGATTCCCACTATTCAGTTTTTGGGTGGAAGCTTTTCAGAACTCAGGGCTTTAATTTTTGCAGCCCCAGAAACAGGAATTGATAATAGTCCTTCGGAAACTTCTTTTCAGTTATCTTCTTTAATGGCACTAATTAAAAAAGTTTCTGAAGAAAGACTTAAGTATCCAAAATACGCCAAAGAAAATCACATGCTAATTTCTCATCCATTAGCTAAGCTTATGAAGTATAAGAGTGATTTAAAAATAGATAATGAATTTGTTTATGTAGATAGCCTTGAAGGAGTAAAGAATTTTAATATAGATGAATTTTTACCCGTAATTGTTTCTTCATCATCTTCTTCAACAATACCAGGCTTACCTTATGCATCAAACGTTCAGTTAGATTTTAAAGAGACAAGGCTTGCAAAAAACACAAAAGGAATCAAATATAAAAGTCAAGGAGGATCGGGCAGCATCTTAGATCACGAAAAAGTAAAAATAAATATCTTAAAGCTTTTAGCTTTAAAGCACGAGATATCTTTTGACTCAAAAGCAAAAAGATTATCTGGTATTAATGCTTATGAGGGCGCATTTATAATGGGCAAAGTAGGCATTGATCATTCTGTTCCTGCTTTTTGGCCAAGCACACCACAATATAAAAAAAATAAATTCTCTCCAGATGCAGAAACTGCAGAACAACTATTGGATGCTTTAAATAATCTTAGAGCTATAGACCTAAGCGTGACATCCTTGGATTCTGCTTTTAGATCTAGAGTTTTCTTATCTAATGCTAGCGAGGGAGCAGACCTGTCTAATCAGATTGGTGATGCTCAAAAAGAAAGAGCAAGAATTAATAATATTTTAGCTAACGGGGCAAGAAACGCAAGAGGGAATACTTACGAGGTAACCAAGCCCCAAATAAACTTATCAGAAGTTTTAACAAAAAACGCAGTTG
>JACCDP010474173.1_pt1 | contig 48439 bp, 40 predicted proteins | sample 7445841 | NCBI WGS metagenome assembly JACCDP01 (sample SAMN15323441, study PRJNA562643) | freshwater metagenome | isolation source: river surface water | place: USA:Blue River Watershed | collected 2017-08-17
ACAAAGTGTCCCGCTTGAGGCAAAAGGCGTGGTTCGGGCAGGTTGCGCACCTGGCGCGATAAGTCTCGCATGACAGGCTCACCCAATACCGGATCCTGCTGGCCAATGGCCATCAGGCTTTGTCCAGTCCAGGCGGTTTGCCAAAACGTCTGGGCCTGCCGACTCCAGAAGACGCCCTCATCGCTCTCGTGTTCAGGCACCATCGGGGGGAATGCCCGCAAGGCTGCGCGGTGTCCGGCATCCGGAAACGGTGCATCATAAGCGGCACACTCGGCCGGTGACATGTGCGGGTTGCCGCGGGCAAACAGACGGCTGACTTCAAAATTCGGTTTATTGGCGCACATGTCCCGCCACGCCTTGAAGCCATCCGACAACGGAGATTCGGCGGTGGCCAGGTAGGTGTTCATCACCAGCAAGTGGCTGTATCGCTGTGGCGCTGCCATCGGCAAGGTCAGGCCCAGGATACCGCCCCAGTCTTGCACCACCAGCGCGATGCGCTTCAAATCCAGGTGCTCGACAAATTCCAGTAAGACTTGCCGATGGCCGTCGAAATGATGAAACTCGTTGCGCTTGGGTTTGTCACTCTTGCCAAACCCGATCAGATCGGGCGCCACCACGCGGTGGCCGGCCTGCAACCACACGGGAATCATCTTGCGGTACAGATAACTCCAGGCGGGGTTGCCGTGCAGGCACAACCAGGTGATGGGTGCATCGTGCGGTCCCTCATCGAGGTAGTGCAGTCGCAGCCCATCCAGGGAGGGCAAGTCGTTGAGGTAGTGCGGTGACCAGGGGTAGTCAGGCAACCCGACAAACCGCTCCTCGGGTGTGCGAAGTGCATCCTCTCTCAGCGTCATGCGTGCCCTGCCCTGCGCTTGTCGGCGCTCCATGAAAAACGATTGCAACAGTTGGCCACAGGCATCAGGCATGACCCCGGCCGTGACGTGCGTGTGGTGGTTGAGATCAGAGCGATCAAACAAATTGAGGACAGACCCCGCTGCACCTGTCTTGGGGTCAGCCGCACCATAGACCACCCTGGAGACACGCGCATGGAGCATGGCTCCTGCACACATGGCGCAGGGCTCCAGGGTGACATACAGCGTACATCCGTCGAGCCGGTAGTTACCCAGCCGGCGAGCCGCCTCACGCAAGGCCATGATTTCGGCATGGGCCGTCGGGTCATGAATGGCAATGGGAGCATTACGCCCCGTGGCGAGTAACTGGCCGTTCTTCACCACCACGGCGCCAACCGGGACCTCACCCTGGGCGGCGGCCTCACGAGCCTGCTCCAAAGCCAGGCCCATCCAGTGCTGGTCGTCGAGGTTCACACCAGTCCTAATCGTTTCATCCAATCGGCCAGCCTTTGCTCGTGGTCGTTTCCAGCGGTGTAGGCGGCGTGCATGGCCGCATGCGCCTCTGGGCGATGTTGGTTCAGTTTGACCGAACACTGCAGATCCGTCACACGCAGTTCAAAGGCTGTGATCCCTTGCAGCATCTTGTCGGTGTAGTCTTCCGGTAGACCTCGCCATTGGGCCGCGTAAGGCGGTTCATGGTCAGCGATCAGTTGCTTGAGCAAGGCGTCTTTGGCCTCGTGGCCGCTCAGCAATCGGGCCTCCACGCGGGCTTGCACGGCCAGGTAGCACCAGGTAGGCACGCGTTGCGTGTCCGGATAGACCTGAGGAGACATGTAGGCCTGTGGCCCCAGGAAACTCGCCAAGGCCAACGGACGTTGCTGCAAATAGCCCCACAGGGGATTGCCTCGCGCACAGTGCCCCAACAGCAGCGACGGTTGACCGCCCTCTTCCATCAATTTGAGCGGCAGGTGGGCCACAAAAGGGAACCCCGAGTCATCCGTGGTCACCAGGCTGGCGAACGGGTGTTCGCGCATGATGGTGCCCGCATGCTCGGGGTGGCTGAATTGTTTGGGCAGATACATAGCGAGACTGTATCAAACCCCAAGCAGGGGTTAACTGCGCCAGCGTGCCGGCAGGATGCGTAACGCGTTGTCTCGGTCGATGGCGCGCAACTCGCTGGCACTGAACAGCGGCGCCAGTCCGGTCACGTGCTCAATGCCGGTGCGGTACGGGTAATCGGTGCCGAACACAATTTGCGAAACCTTCACCAGCTTGGTGAGAGCGGCCATGGCAATCGGGTTGGAGGCCTGGGCCGTGTCGTAGTAAAAGCGTTGAAGCTGGGCCATCACCGTGTCGTAGTTGAAGCCTCGATCCCTCAAGTGCGGTAAGCGAACGGCCTGGATATTGAAGCGCTCGGTGAGCGAGGTGACGGTGCCACCCGCATGCGAAAAAATGTAATTGATGTCCGGGCAGCGCGCTGCCGTGCCGGAATAGATCAAGCTCGAAATGGTTCGGGTGGTGTCGGTGCCGTACTCGATGATGACCGACGGCACACCGGTGTTGAGGTTGCGGCAGCAAGCAGGCTCGTTGGGGTGTGTGTAGGCCGTGGCCTTGCGGCGGTTGAGTTCATTCATCACCGGCTCAAAGGCCTTGTCGCCCAAGTATTTATCGCCATAGCTGGTCATGAAGGCCACGCCATCAACTTTCAGCACATCAAAGGCATATTCAATTTCCCGCAAAGTCTCGTCCACATGCGGCATGGGCAGCAAGGCAAACACACCAAACCGCCCCGGGTGTTGGTCCGCCAGCTTGCGGGCATATTCATTGGAGGCACGGGCCACGGCGGCTGCTTCCGCCGCTGGCAAAAAACCGACGGCGGGGAGCGTGGGCGAGGTCATGGAGGTGGCAATCCCCGCTTTATTCATATCGTCCAACGACTTTTCCACCGTCCATTGATTCACAGGCGGGGTATCGAGCTTGGATTTTTTCAGGGCACTGACCCAGGCCGGCGGGGAAATGTGGTGGTGAACGTCAATCCGGTGCGGCTTGGCGGGTTCGCCGATGGTGGCGCATCCGGTGGCTGTCAGTGCGCCCAGGGCACCCAAGCCTCCGAGTGATTGCAAGAAGCCTCGGCGAGACGGGCCTCCATGGCAGGCGCAGTTGCTGACGTAGGTGTGTTGAGGGGTCATGAAGCCTCCAGACGAATGAATGAGGTTCATTGAAACCGCAGAAACACCCATCTCAGGTCATGGCAAACCCTGAGTCCTTGTCATCTAGTCGACTGCGAGCAGGGTGGAAAACAAAGCCACATGGCCGGCCACATACTGGGGCCGTCGTTTTGGTTGCTCGAAGTAGCCTGTCGACGGGTCTTGTTTCCAGGCGAGTCAGGGGGACCCAACGATCGGGTCATGAGCCCCCCCCGAAGATGCCCTGCAGCGGGTGACCGCGCGCTGGCGCCCCGGCCCTTTAGCGCTTTTCGATGCCCGCGGCGCGGATCACCCGATCGTAATCGGCGATTTCACTGTCGACATAGCGGCTGAACTCGGCTGTGTTCATGGGCATGAGGTCGTTGCCCAAATCGGTCAGGCGTTTGACGATGGCGGGTTCGCCCAACACCTTCAGGGTATCGCGCGAGATTTTCTGAACGAGATCGTTGGGTGTGCCTGCAGGCACCCACATGCCGAACCACAACGGCGAGGCGGCATTTCTCACGCCTGCTTCTTCCAGCGTGGGGACTTCGGGCAAGATACCGCTGCGCTTTGGGGTACTGACGGCCAGGGCCTTGAGCTTGCCGCCCCGGATGTTGGAGATCACGGCCGACACGGGTCCCCAATAGGCGTCAACCGATTTGCTCATCACGGCCGCAACCACCTCGGGGGTGCCCTTGAAGGGAACCTGGGTGACCTTGATGCCACTGGAGGTGATCATCTTTTCGGTGCTCAGGTGCGTACCGCTGCCTACCCCCGCATGACCCCAATTGATCGCACCAGGGTTCTTGCGGGCGAAGTCGACCATGTCTTGCACCGAGTTGAATTTGGAGTCGGGCGCCACGACCAACACATTGGGCTGAATCGCCAGGGGAACGATGTCGATGAAATCCTTCTTGGTGTCGTACGGTAGGCTGGCGTAAATGGCTGGGTTGACGGCGTGCGCGTTCGAATTGATCAGGATGGTGTAGCCGTCAGCGGGTGACTTGGCGACCATGGCCGATCCGATGGACCCCCCGGCCCCGGGTTTGTTCTCGACGATCACCGGCTGACCCCAGACTTCAGACAGACGTTGGGTCACCACGCGCCCGACGATGTCGGTCGAACTGCCTGCCGTGAACGTGATGATGACCTTGACCGGCCGGTTGGGCCATTCTTGGGCTTGGGCAAAGCCCGTTATCGCCAGCCACCCCAGGCCAACCAAACCCTTAAGGGCGCGACGCTTGAAACCAGAACATGAATTCACAAAAATACCTCTTGGTCAAAGTTGATTCTCCGGCCATTTTGACGGATGTGGGGGGATTGCGCGACGGTGAAAGCCCTGACCCTCAAGCGACTCTTTCCATGGGTTGGAAACTTGTCAAAAGTACTCCTTAAGAATCCACATACGCCTCTGCCAATATTCGCCGCGCTTGTGAATGACAGCTACGTCAAATAGGGGCCGTGAACGTTTTGTGTGACTCGTAAGTCGTTTAAATTCAACAACTTACACGCGAGTTGCTATTCCCACTCAATCGTCGCCGGTGGCTTCGAACTCACGTCGTAGGTGACCCGGTTGATTCCGCGCACCTCGTTGATGATGCGCGAGGATACTTTCTTGAGCAGGGCGTAGGGCAATTCCGCCCAATCCGCCGTCATGAAGTCACTGGTTTGCACGGCACGCAAGGCCACCACGTAATCGTAGGTGCGGCCGTCGCCCATCACCCCCACACTCTTGACAGGCAGGAATACGGTGAAGGCCTGACTGGTGAGGTCGTACCAGGTTTTACCGGTGGCGTCGTCACGGAAATTGCGCAGTTCCTCGATGAAGATATGGTCGGCACGACGCAGCAAGTCGGCGTACTCTTTCTTCACTTCTCCCAGTATGCGAACGCCCAGGCCGGGGCCGGGGAAGGGATGGCGGTACACCATCTCGGGGGGCAGTCCCAGCGCCACGCCCAGTTCCCGCACTTCGTCCTTGAACAAGTCGCGCAACGGTTCGAGCAGTTTCAGCCCCAGTTGCTCAGGCAAGCCGCCCACGTTGTGGTGGCTCTTGATGGTGACGGCCTTCTTGCTCTTGGCGCCACCGCTTTCAATCACGTCGGGATAAATGGTGCCTTGGGCCAGAAAGGTGGCGCCTTTGTGGCCACCCGAACCGGCCTTGAGCTTGGCGGCCTCGGCCTTGAACACGTCAACAAACAAACCGCCGATGATCTTGCGCTTGGCCTCGGGGTCTTGCACTCCAGCCAATTTGCCGAGGAACAGATCGCTGGCGTCAACGCGGATGACCTTGGCGTGCAGTTTGCCTGCAAACATGTCCATCACCATGTCGCCTTCATGCAGGCGCAACAGTCCATGGTCAACAAACACACAGGTGAGTTGGTCGCCGATGGCGCGGTGAATCAACGCCGCAGCCACAGAGGAGTCGACCCCCCCCGACAAGCCGAGGATGACTTCCTCATTCCCCACTTGCTGGCGAATGGCTTCTACAGCCTCGGCCACATGGTCGCGCATGACCCAGTCCGGTTGAACCTGGCAAATTTGCAGCACAAAGCGCTCGAGCATGGCCTTGCCCTGCACGGTGTGTGTGACTTCGGGATGAAATTGCACCGCATAAAAGCGCCGGGCTTCATCGGCCATGCCGGCGATGGGACAGCTGGGCGTGCTGGCCATGAGCTTGAAGCCGGATGGCATTTCGGTCACCTTGTCGCCGTGGCTCATCCAGACCTTGAGCATGCCATGACCCTCGGCCGTGGTGAAGTCGGCAATGTCTTTGAGTAGCGCGGTGTGCCCATGGGCACGAACCTCGGCGTAACCGAATTCGCGCTGGTGACCGCTTTCGACCTTGCCGCCCAGCTGTTGGGCCATGGTTTGCATGCCGTAGCAAATGCCGAGCACCGGGACGCCGAGTTGGAACACGGCGTCAGGCGCGTGGTCGGTGGACTCTTCATACACGCTCGCATGGCTGCCCGACAGGATCACGCCCTTGAGTTGGCCATCGGCGGCAAACTGGCGCACCCATTCATCCGACACATCGCAGGGATGGACCTCACAGTACACATGGGCCTCGCGCACACGCCTTGCGATCAGCTGGGTGACCTGGGAGCCGAAATCGAGAATGAGGATTTTCTGGTGCTGCATCAATGAAAAAGGGGCCAAGTGTGCCCTGGCCCCTATTGTCGCAAAAATCGACCCCTTATTCCGCCCGGTAGTTGGGGGCTTCCTTGGTGATCTGAACGTCGTGGACATGGCTCTCGCGGATGCCTGCGGCCGTGATTTCGACGAATTCGGCCTTGGTCTTCATGTCATCTATGGTGGCGCAGCCGCAATAGCCCATGCTGGCACGCACGCCGCCAGCCATTTGGTAGACGATGGACACCATCGAGCCTTTGTAAGGCACGCGGCCTTCGATGCCTTCAGGCACCAGTTTGTCGGCATTGGGGTTGCCCGTGCTGGACTCCTGGAAGTAGCGGTCTGCACTGCCTTGCTGCATGGCGCCAATGCTGCCCATGCCCCGGTAGCTTTTATAGCTGCGCCCCTGGTAGAGGATGACCTCGCCGGGGGCTTCTTCGGTCCCGGCAAACACCCCCCCCATCATCACGGACGAGGCGCCTGCGGCAAGGGCTTTGGCAATATCGCCGCTGTAGCGGATGCCCCCGTCGGCAATCAGCGGAATGCCGCTGCCGCGCAAGGCGGTAGCCACGTTGTCGATGGCCATGATCTGAGGCACGCCAACACCCGCCACGATGCGGGTGGTGCAAATCGAGCCGGGGCCGATCCCGACCTTGACCGCATCAGCCCCCGCCTCGGCCAGGGCCAAAGCAGCCGCGCCGGTGGCGATATTGCCACCGACCACGTCCACCTGGGGATAGTTCTGTTTGACCCAGCGCACACGCTCGATCACGCCGGAACTGTGCCCATGAGCCGTGTCCACCACGATGGCATCGACACCGGCAGCGACCAGTGCAGCCACACGCTCTTCCGTGCCCTCGCCCACACCCACGGCGGCGGCCACACGCAGTCGACCCGCCTCGTCGCGAGCCGCATTGGGAAAACTGGTCTGCTTGGTGATGTCCTTTACGGTGATCAGACCCTTGAGGACGAAATCGTCGCTGACCACCAACAGGCGTTCGAGCTTGTATTTGTTCAGCAACGCCTTGGCTTGTTCGGGGGTGGTGCCTTCGGTCACGGTGATCAGGCGATCTTGCGGCGTCATGATGTCACGCACCGGTACGTCGTAGCGGGTTTCAAAGCGCAGATCCCGGCCGGTGACGATACCCACCACCTTGCCGCCATCGCACACCGGAAAACCCGACACGCCGAGTTGCTCGGACAGGGCCATGACCTCCCGCACCGTGTGCTGCGGGGTGATGACCACGGGGTCGCGCAACACGCCGCTTTCGTAGCGTTTGACGCGGGAGACCTCGGCCGCTTGCTGCTGGGCCGTGAGGTTTTTGTGGATGACCCCGATGCCACCTTCCTGGGCTATGGCGATGGCCAGCCGGGACTCGGTCACGGTGTCCATGGCGGCCGACACCAGCGGAAGGTTCAGGTTGATGCGACGGGAAAAACGGGTCGCGAGAGACGTGTCCTTGGGCAGGACGTTTGAGTACGCGGGCACCAGCAACACATCGTCGAAGGTGAGCGCTTTACCAAGCAGGCGCATGGGAGGGCTCCAAAACGAAAATTGTACGCAACCCCCACGGGCTGCTTGTATACCGTTTCATGGACAGCCCTTCGGTTTGACAGCCCTGCAACGGTGTGAGGAGGTGGGATGGGTTCAATACCCTGGCTTGGCGCCGGCCCGGCGGCGTGCAAACAGACCGGTGTTTCGAGCGCCTTGCTGTTGAAACCGCTCACGCCTGGCCAGCTTCGGGTCCACTCGCAGGGGACGCAACCATTCCAGACGATCGCCCTCACGCAGGCGTTGACTGGCCGTTGCCTTGCGACCCCAGATGGCCAAGGTCAGTGCGTCGGGTTGAGCGGGCCAATCCCTCGGCGCGTGGGTTTGCACGAGTTCCTGCAAATGCGCCAGTCCCTGCTGCGCTGTGGTGTTGTCGGGCATGTCCACCACCCATTCATGGACACGCCGTTGTTGCGGGCTGTAGACCAGACACACTTTCATGAAGGGTAGACCTGATCGGCGCGTTTGACAAAAGCATCCACCAGGGTGGAGGCAATGCGATCAAACAAGGGCCCCACCAAAGAACCGAACATGCTTTCGAAAGCGTAGTTGAGCTTGAGTTCAATCTTGCAGGCCGCGCCGTCGCCGATGGGGTGAAAGTCCCACAAGCCGTCGAGATGCTTGAAAGGCCCATCCACCAGTTCCACACGCACTTGCCGGCCCGGCAGGTGGGTGTTTCGGGTGGTGAAGCTCTTTTTGAATCCGCTCAGGGACATGCCGATTTCGGCCACCATGCCGTCAGCCGTGTTTTCCAGCACACGGGCCTGATAACACCACGGCAGAAACTCCGAGTACCGGGCCACGTCAGTGACCAGCGTGAACATTTGTTCAGCGCTGTGCCAGAGCAACACGGACTTGTGGACGGTTTTCATAGACAATGACGGGTTCGTCGGGGCGTATGCCTCTGGGGGCTGGGGACCATACCCTTGCCAACCCGGATTGTATGCAACCCGGGGAGACCTCCTGACACGTCATGACCACCCAACCCGCCACCCCGTCGCGCATTGCCGAGAACAAAAAGGCCGCATTCAACTATTTTTTTGAAGAGCGGTACGAGGCAGGCATGGTGCTTGAGGGTTGGGAAGTCAAGGCCATTCGTGAGGGCAAAGTGCAACTCACCGATGGCTACGTTGTCATCAAGAATGGCGAGCTCTATCTCATTGGGTGCCTGGTCAATCCGCTGCGAACCGCCTCGACCCATGTACGCGCCGATTCTGCGCGCACCCGCAAGCTGCTGATGAAAAAGGATGAGATCAAGCGACTCATCGGCAAGGTGGAGCAAAAAGGATATACCCTGGTGCCTATCAATTTGCACTGGCACAACGGCCGGGTGAAGTGCGAGATTGCCTTGGCCCGCGGCAAGGCCGAGCATGACAAACGCGACACCATCAAGGACCGGGAAGGCAAACGTGAAGTCGAGCGCGTGATGAAGTCACGCCACCGCTGACGACACCTGTTCAGTCCAGGTCTCGCAGCGGATGAGCGGCTGCCGGCCAGGGGCTCACAAAGAAGGGGTTGACCATGTCGGCCGTGACAGCCTCGATGGAGGGCGGATTCCACTGCGGCTGGTGGTCCTTGTCCACGGCCAGGGCGCGAATGCCCTCAACGGTTTCACTGCTGGCCCCACGGCGTTGCAAATGTTGGGTGTGAAAACAATGGCGCACCAGGTCCCGCTCCATGCGTAAATCGTCGGCCAGATCCATGGCGCGCCCACGACGCAATTGCTCCAGCACCACATGCAGCATCAACGGTGAGCGCTGACGCAGGTCGTGCAGGGTTTTGTGGGCCCACTCACTGGCGGAAGCTGCCAGGGCGGCAAGTACCCCGGGCACATCCGCGGCTCCAAACACGGTGTCCAACTCGGCATGACGCCAACTCGGGCGTGAGGCCTGTGCTTCTTGCGTTGCAGCTTCCGTGCGAAGACGCAAGGCGGCAATCCGTGACGTGACATCGCCCTGCGACGGGTCCATCAGAGACTGCCACGCTGCAGACAGCTGGTCCGATGCCAGCATCACGTCCGCCAGACCCACGTTCACCGCATCAGCGCCGTGCATGACATGGCCCGTCAAGGCCAGGTACTCACCCACATGTCCCGGACAGCGGCTGAGAAAATAACCGCCTCCCACATCCGGAAAGAGCCCGATGTTGGTTTCGGGCATGGCCATCTTGGTACGTTCAGTCACGATGCGCAGACTGGCACCCTGCGATAGACCCATGCCTCCCCCCATCACGATCCCGTCCATGAAGGCCAGGTAAGGTTTGGGGTAATGGTGGATCAGGTGGTTGAGTGCGTATTCCTCGGTAAAAAAATCCTCGAGCGCAGGGTCACCCGACAAAGCCGCCTGGTGGAAAAACCGAATGTCCCCTCCCGCGCAAAACGCACCGAAAGCGCCCTCCTTGTTGCTGCCTCGGATGGCCACGGCTTGCACCGTCGCGTCATCGCGCCATCGCAACAGCAAGGTCGTCAATTCGCGCACCATGCTCAAGGACAAGGCATTGAGGGCGCGCGGTCGATTCAGGGTAATCAACCCTACTCCGTGTTGAACGTCGGACAGGATATCGCTCATCGGGAGAGTTCCTCTTCTTTGCGTTGACGTTGTTTCCAACCCAGCCACTCGTTGGTGGCCAGGGCCAGCAGCACCAGAACACCGCCTTGCAGCACCTGGAGCTGAGGTACCTCATTGGCTCCCCACCAGGCCAGGGCAATACCAAAAATCACTTCCAGCAAAGCCAGCAGTGACACCTCGGGTGCCTGTAGCACGCGCGCACAGATCACAGCCAGCACACACGGGATCGCCAATTGCACCAGGCCCAGCAGAGCCAGCCATTGCAAGTCATGTGACGAGGCGGAGAGCGGCCAGGCCATCGGCAAGGTGTACAAGGCCGACAGCAACGCACCCACCAGCACGGCGGGCACCAGATCGATCTGCAACCCTCGCTGGCTGGCGTGCTGGACGATGGTCCAATGTGTGGCCGACGCAATGGGTACCGCCAACGCCACCAACGAGCCCAGCCAGCCCTCGCCGCCGAGTTGATCGGCAAACATCCAGGCAATGCCCGCACCCGCTACTGCAATGGCGACCCAGGTTCTGAGCGCGATCGGATGTTTCAAGGTCCAGCGGGCCACCAAGGCTGTCAGCAAGGGACCAATCGACAGGGTGATGAGCACGTTGGCAACAGTGGTCAGGGTGAGGGCCATCATGAAGGCAGTGAACATCACCGACCAGCACAGGCCCGACAACCACAACAAACGCCCTGCCCTGAGCATCTGGGCAAACACCTGACGACCTTGCATCAACGGGAGCAGCACCAGCAAGGACAAGACGGTGAAGACACTGCGCCAAAACGTAATCTCAAAACCGTGTGCTGCATCAAGTTGCCGGGTCACCACGCCCGCCATTGACCACATGGCCGCGTTGGCCACCATCACAACAACCGCTTGCGTATGAGTCAAGGTCATGGCAGCAGGGCAACAGCTGGAAATATCACTCAGCGCTCAAGGGCCAAACCACGATCAGGCCTCGCGGCTGGCGCGTTTGCGGTCGTGTTCCTTGAGGTGACGCTTGCGCAAACGCACACTCTTGGGGGTGATCTCCACCAACTCGTCGTCCTCGATGAATTCGACCCCGTATTCCAGGGTGAGTTCGATCGGCGGCGTGATCTTGATGGCATCTTCCTTACCACTGACACGGAAGTTGGTCAGCTGTTTGGTCCGCGTGGCATTGACCACCAGGTCATTATCGCGGCTGTGGATGCCCACGATCATGCCCTCGTACACCGGGTCCCCGGCTTTGACGAACATGCGTCCGCGGTCGTCGAGCTTGCCCAGCGCGTAGGTGAAAATTTCGCCATCGTCCATGGAAATCAGCACGCCGTTCTTGCGACCACCAATCTCACCGCGGTGCGGTTCGTAGCTGTCAAAGATGTTGGAAATCAGGCCGGACCCGCGGGTGAGGTTCAGGAATTCGTTGGAGAAGCCAATCAGACCTCGCGCCGGGATGCGGTATTCCAGGCGGACACGTCCACGACCATCGGGCTCCATGTTCACCAGATCGCCCTTGCGCTCACCCAGCGCTTGCATCACGCCGCCTTGGTGGCCTTCCTCGATATCGCAAGTCACCAGTTCGATCGGCTCGCAGCGTTCGCCGTTGATATCCTTGAACACCACCCGAGGCTTGGACACGGCCAGCTCATAGCCTTCGCGCCGCATGTTCTCCAACAGAATGGTCAGGTGCAGTTCGCCACGGCCAGACACTTCGAAAATACCGTCCTCGTCGGTTTCCCGCACGCGCAGGGCCACATTGGACTGCAGCTCTTTCTGCAAACGATCCCAAATTTGACGGCTGGTCACGAACTTGCCCTCACGACCGGCCAACGGCGAGGTGTTGACGCAAAAATTCATGGTCAGTGTGGGCTCATCCACCTTGAGCATGGGCAAAGGCTGCGGATTGAGCGGATCTGTCACCGTCACTCCGATGCCGATGTCAGCTATGCCGTTGACCAGCACGATATCGCCCGGTCCCGCTTCAGACGACTGGATACGGTCAAGTCCCTGAAAGGTGTGAATCTGGTTGATGCGGCCTTTGTACTGGTTGCCATCCGGGCCTTCCATGACCAGCACATCCATGTTGGGCTTCAAGGTGCCTGAGCTGATGCGGCCCACACCGATGCGCCCCACAAAGGTGGAGAAATCCAACGCAGAGATTTGCAATTGCAAGGGTGCGTTGGGGTCACCTCGATGGGCGGGCACGTGCTTGAGAACAGTGTCAAAGAGGGCCGACATATCCGGCCCCCACTGTTCACCGGCAGCGCCCTCGGTCAACGAACTCCAGCCGTTGATGCCCGAGGCGTACACCACGGGGAAGTCCAACTGCTCGTCATTGGCCCCCAGCTTGTCAAACAGATCGAAGGCTGCATTGATCACCTTGTCACAGTTGGCGCCGGGCTTGTCCACCTTGTTCACCACCACGATGGGTTTCAAACCCAGGGCCAGCGCCTTCTTGGTGACGAAACGGGTCTGGGGCATCGGGCCTTCCTGAGCGTCGATGAGCAAGAGCACACCGTCCACCATGGACAAGGCGCGTTCCACTTCGCCGCCGAAGTCTGCGTGGCCAGGCGTGTCCACGATGTTGATGTGGGTGTCTTGCCAGCTCACCGCACAGTTCTTGGCCAGAATAGTGATGCCACGCTCGCGCTCAATGGCATTGTTGTCCATCACCGTGTCCTCCACTTTTTCGTGGGCGGCGAAGGTGCCGGATTGACGCAGTAACTGATCGACCATGGTGGTTTTGCCGTGGTCGACGTGCGCGATGATGGCGATGTTGCGAATTTGCTTGCTCATGGGATCTTCCAATCAAGCCTGCGGATGCGCAGGCGCAGTTTCCAAAATCTGTTGAATCTCGAGCGGGCTCAAGAGGCGGGTGGGAATCAGTTCACCCGCACGCACATGGGCGGTACCCAGCAGGGCACGGGGTTGGTGGCCAAAGACACGAACGTGATCGGCGTCGGGCCAGTCGCCACGGCGGCGCATCCCGCTCAGGAATCGGCCGGCATTGTCGTGGTCCAGCGTCACGTCGAGGTGGTCGGTTAACAGACTCTCCACGCTGCCTAGCAGCGCGTGACGTTGGGTTTCGGGCTGGGCCTCGAGTTGCTCAAGGGTGACACAGTCCGCCAGCCCAAAAGGGCCCGTCTGGATGCGTCGAAGCGCTGTCAGGTGACCGCCACAGCCCAGGGCATCCCCGACATCTTCACCCAGGGTGCGGATGTAGGTGCCTTTGCTGCAACGAACCCGCAGCCGCAGGTGCGGTTGGTCGCCGTCCAATTGTGCGGCCAGCAACGCCAGTTCGTGGATCACCACATCTCGTGGTTCGCGTTCAATCACTTCACCCTCACGGGCGTATTCGTACAGCGCCTTGCCGTCCTTTTTCAAGGCACTGTGCATGGGAGGCACCTGCCGGATGGGGCCAGTGAACCGGTCCAGAACTTCCACCACGTGACCCCAGGTGCATTCAACCGACCTCGTAGACACCACGTCACCCTCGGCATCGGCGGTGCTGGTCTTGACGCCCAGGCGCACGGTGGTTTCGTAGACCTTGTCGGCATCCAGGTGCTGCTGGCTGAACTTGGTGGCTGCACCAAAGCACAGGGGCAAGACACCGGTGGCCAAAGGATCCAGGGTACCCGTGTGGCCGGCTTTTTCGGCGCGTAACAACCATTTGGCCTTTTGCAAAGCCTGATTGCTGGACAAGCCCAGCGGTTTATCCAGCAACAACACCCCATGCACGGCTTGACGCTGAATTCGCGTGCGAGCCGAACGGGGAGTGTTAAGAGTAGAGGAAACAGCAGGCATCATGGAAGGGTGCCGTGTCGTGAATGGCTTGCGCGACGAACCCGCGCCCTCCCCTTCACGACCCGGCGTGGAGGAGGGTTCAGTCGTCCTTGGCGCGAGACGAGACCGCCTTGGCGATCAAGGCATTGAGATCCGCAGCACGCTCTGGCGTGCGATCGAACACAAAGTGCAAAGTGGGTACGGTATGAATATGGAGACGCTTGAACAAGGCGGCGCGCAGGAAACCGGCCGCCTGGTTCAAGCCTTCACTGGCCTGGGCTGGGTCACCCCCCAGCACACTGAAAAACACTTTGGCATGGGCGTAGTCGGGAGTGACCTCCACCGATTGCAGCGTGACCAAACCCACCCGCGGGTCTTTGACCTCGCGTGCAATGAGCTCGGCCAGATCACGCTGGATCTGGTCGGCCACCTTGAAGCTGCGGTTGGGAGAGGTCGACTTGCGCATGGACACATCGTGACGGGCCCCACAGGGGCCTGGCATCACAGCGTACGGGCCACTTCCTTGATCTCGAAGAACTCCAACTGATCGCCTTCGACGATATCGTTGTAGTTCTTGATATTGAGACCACACTCGAAGCCCTCCTTGACCTCACGGGCATCGTCCTTGAAGCGTTTGAGGCTGTCGAGTTCACCGGTGAAGATGACCACGTTGTCGCGCAACAGACGCAACCGGGCGGTGCGGCGCACCACACCCGAGGTGACCATACAGCCGGCAATGGAGCCGATTTTGCTGACACGGAACACCTGTCGGATCTCAGCGGTGCCGATGACCTCCTCCTTCTTGTCAGGCGTCAACATGCCCGACATGGCGGCCTTGAGGTCGTCCACCGCGTCGTAAATGATGTTGTAGTAACGGATCTCGACGCCATTGCCCTCGGCGAGCTTGCGTGCACCGGCGTCGGCACGGGTGTTGAAACCAATGATGACGGCCTTGGAGGCAATCGCGAGGTTGACGTCGCTTTCGCTGATGCCACCCACTGCGGTGTACACCAACTGCACCTTGACCTCGTCGGTCGAGAGCTTAAGCAGCGAGGCGGCCAGGGCTTCCTGCGAACCCTGTACATCGGCCTTGACGATGATGGGCAGGGTTTTCACTTCGCCGGAGGTCATGTCGCTGAACATGTTTTCCAGCTTGGCGGCTTGCTGCTTGGCCAGCTTGGTGTTGCGGAACTTGCCCGCACGGTACGTGGCGATTTCGCGGGCACGGCGCTCATCTGCCATGACCATGAATTCGTCGCCGGCTTGTGGCACTTCGGTCAGACCCTGAATCTCCACCGGGATGGAAGGTCCCGCCGATTTGATCGGTCGACCATTTTCGTCCAGCATGGCTCGCACACGGCCAAAGGTTTGTCCAGCCAGCACCACATCGCCGGTATTCAACGTGCCCGATTGCACCAGAATAGTCGCCACGGGTCCACGGCCCTTGTCGAGTTTGGCTTCGATCACCAGGCCCTTGGCCATGGCATCCACCGGCGCCCTGAGTTCCAACACCTCGGCTTGCAGCAACACCTGCTCCAGCAAGGTATCAACGCCTTCACCAGTTTTAGCCGACACGGGCACGAAGGGTGAGTCACCACCAAACTCTTCCGGCACCACCTCTTCAGCCACCAACTCGCCGCGCACGCGGTCAGGGTTGGCGTCAGGCTTGTCGATTTTGTTGATGGCCACCACGATGGGCACGCCCGCTGCCTTGGCGTGTTTGATGGCTTCCTTGGTTTGCGGCATCACGCCGTCGTCGGCGGCGACCACCAGGATGACGATATCCGTGGCTTGAGCACCACGGGCACGCATGGCCGTGAACGCCTCGTGACCCGGGGTGTCCAGGAAGGACACCATGCCGCGCGGTGTTTCCACGTGGTAGGCACCGATGTGCTGGGTGATTCCACCCGCTTCACCCGCCGCCACCTTGGCGCGACGAATATAGTCCAGCAGCGAAGTCTTGCCATGGTCGACGTGGCCCATGACGGTGACCACCGGTGCGCGAGGCAGGGTCTCGGACTGGTGCAAAGAAGCTTCTTCTTCGGTGAAAGCTTCCGGATCATCCAGCGCAGCGATGATGGCCTTGTGGCCCATTTCCTCGACCACGATCATGGCGGTGTCTTGATCCAGCGGCTGGTTGATGGTGACCATCTGCCCCAGCTTCATCAGTTGCTTGATCACCTCGGAGGCCTTGATCGCCATCTTGTGAGCCAGTTCGGCCACCGTGATGGTTTCAGGCACGTGCACTTCGATGATTCGAGCTTCTGCCGGCGCGGCTTGCACTTGCACTTCGTCTCGGCTGCGGTCCTTGCGGCCACGTGGGCCCGAGCGCCAGGCATTGCCACGCGCACCCGCGCTGGTGTCACCGCGAGTCTTGATTTCCTTCTTTTTGCCCAGTTCGTCAGCCCAACTCGAGGAGAGTTTGGAGCTCTTGACCTCTTTGCCCTCTTTGGTCGAGCTACCCGGGCGTGCACCACCACCGGTGGTGGCGCCACCGGCCGGTGTGGCGGGCTTGTGCAAGGTTCCCTTGATGTTGGCTTTGGCGTCCGTCGCCGGCTTGGCTTCCTCGGGCTTCTTGGCCACCAGCACGCGCTTGGGCGCGTTCATCATGGTGCGAATCGCTTCGGCTTCGGCCAGCGCTTTACGGCGGCGCTCATCCAGGTCAATGGCGCGAGCGGCATCGGCGTCAGCCTGTGCCTTGGCTTCAGCAGCCTTGGATTCGGCACTCTTGCGCAGTGCTTGGACTTGCTCTTCGGCCAGGGCCGCCGCTGACAGATCCAGACTAGCTTGCTCGGACGCAGCGGATGAGGGAGCCTCGGCAGAGGTCGATTGCGTGGCAGCAAGAACAGCAGCAGCCTCTTGTTCTGCGCGGGCTCGAGCTTCGTCTTGTGCGCGGTCACGGGCTTCTTGCTCTTCGCGCAGGCGGCGTTTCTCGGCCAGTTCCTCTTCCTGTCGGCGCAACAGTTCGGCCTGACGGCGGGCTTCTTCCTCACGACGGGCCAACTCGGCACGGTCAACCCCCGGGGGAACCACCAGGGCAGGCTGGGCTGTCGATTCAAGGTCGGCTTCGTCACGCTGAATGAAGGTGCGCTTTTTGCGCACCTCCACTTGAATGGTGCGGGCCTTGCCAGTGGCGTCGGCCTGTTTGATCTCGCTGGTGGATTTCTTGACGAGGGTAATCTTCTTGCGCTCGCCGGTGTTGGTGCCGTGGCTGGCTTGCAAATAGCTCAAGAGCTTTTGCTTGTCCGCATCGGTCAACACATCGCTGGCGGAGCTTTTGCTCACGCCAGCCGACTTGAGTTGCTCAAGCAGGGTGTCGGTGGATTTTTTGAGTTCGGTTGCAAACTCGGTGACAGTCGTACTGGTCATCTGTGGTGTTCCTTTTCATGACCATCACGCCTGACCCGCGAACCAATGTTCGCGCGCCTTCAGGATGAGTGCCTTGGCCTCTTCTTCAGTTTGAGCGGTGATCTCCACCAACTCATCGATGGCCAGGTCTGCCAGGTCATCACGGGTATGCACGCCAGCATCGGCCAGTTTGGCGATGAGCGCGGGGGTCAGACCCTCAAGGTCACGCAAATCTTGCGACACCTCTTCAACACTTTCCTCACGGGCGATTTCCATCGTCAGCAAAGCGTCTTTGGCACGGGCACGCAATTCGTTGACCGTGTCCTCGTCAAAGCTTTCAATGTCCAACATTTCCTGCAGCGGCACGTAGGCCACCTCCTCCAGGCTGGTGAAGCCTTCTTCGATCAGGATGTCAGCCACCTCCTGGTCAACGTCGAGTTTGTCCATGAACAGTTCGCGGATACCTTCCGTCTCGTTGGCCTGCTTCTGGGCCGACTCTGCCGCATCCATGATGTTGATCTTCCAGCCGGTGAGATCGGAGGCGAGACGGACGTTCTGGCCACCGCGGCCAATGGCGATCGCCAGGTTTTCGTCGTCCACCACCACATCCATGGCGTGCTTTTCTTCATCCACGACGATGGAGCTCACATTGGCCGGGGCCAGCGCGCCGATCACAAACTGCGCGGGGTCTTCACTCCACAAGACGATGTCGACACGCTCACCAGCGAGTTCGTTGGTGACAGCATTGACACGTGTACCGCGAACACCCACGCAAGTCCCGATGGGATCCACACGCTTGTCATGCGAAAGCACGGCAATCTTGGCGCGTGAACCTGCATCGCGGGCACAGGATTTGATCTCGAGCAGGCCTTGTTCGATCTCGGGCACTTCCTGACGGAACAACTCGATCATGAATTCAGGGGCCGAACGCGACAGGATGATGGGTGCACCACGCAAGGTGAGATCGACATCCATGATCATGGCGCGCACACGGTCGCCATTGCGCAGGTTCTCCTTGGGGATCATCTCGTTGCGGCGCAGACGTCCTTCCACCCGACCACTCTCGACAATGATGTCACCTTTGTCCATGCGCTTGACCGTACCCACAAAGATCTTGTCGCCGCGCGACATGAAGTCATTCAAGAGCATTTCGCGCTCTGCGTCGCGGATTTTTTGCAGGATGACCTGCTTGGCAGCCATTGCGCCAATGCGCCCGATGGGCAGTGACTCAATGGCTTCCTCGATGTACTCGCCCTCTTCCACGTCTGGCACGCGCTCTTGCGCGTCCATGAGCATTTCCTCGGCATCCGGATTTTGCAGACCTGCTGCATCGGGCACCACCAGCCAGCGGCGGAAAGTTTCGTAGTTGCCCGAGTCGCGATCCATGGCCACCCGGATATCCACATCGCCTGGGTACAGCTTCTTGGTGGCCTGTGCCAGCGCCGATTCGACGGCAGCAAACACCACATCACGCTCGACGTTCTTTTCGCGCGAGATGGCCTCAACCAGCATCAACATTTCGCGGTTCATGTTCGACTACTCCTGTTTAGTCTTGATGGGTCTGCCGACCCTTGAAATCCACCAATGGAGCCAGGCGTGCGTCGCGAAGCTCCTCCAGTTTGAAACCCAGCACCTGCAGGGGCATGGGTGCTTTTTTTTTGCTCACACGCTGCCCAGGCTTGACCGCGGGCTCATCACGCCAGGTGATTTGCCAATGGACCCCGGTGGTTGCGGTGGCCTCGACACGCTCCAGCGTGCCGCGGAATTTTTTTCGAAGCGCCGACACCAAGCCGGACGCAGCCGCCCCCAAGGGTGCCTTGAGCGTGATATCAATGACGTGTCCGACGAATCGCTCGAAATCCTGGGCGTGCCGCAAGGGGCGGTCGATGCCGGGCGAGGATATTTCGAGTCGGCGATAGTCGAGACCCTCCACTTCAAGGGCGAATTGCAACTGACGGTTGACCTTTTCGCAGTCTTCCACGGTGATGAACTGCTCGGGGGCACCCACCTGCCAGGGCAAATCAATCGTGACGCGCAACAAACCGCCGGCGGAGCGCTCAGTCTCCACCAGGTCATAACCCAGACCTTTGACAGTTTGCTCAACGATGTCTTGCAACGCCACGAATTGAAAACCCTATCGAATACCCTAGGAGGGAAATGCTTGAACCAAAAAAAACGGGCGGTGAGAACCCGCCCGTTTGGTCGTGAAGCCCATATTGTAGCGCGTAACGCCTTGATTTCTAAAGGTTTTACAAAAAAATCAGGCCGTGGCGGCCAGCAGTCGTTGTGTATACACGTCTTGGGGGTGATCAAGCACCTGGTCGAGGGTTCCGGATTCCACCACGCGCCCATCCTTGAGCACCAGTACCTGGTGGGCCATGGCTCGGATGACGTCAATGTCGTGGGTAATGAGGAGGTAACTCAAGCCTCGCTCGCGTTGCAGGCGTTGCAACAGTTGTAATACTTGTTTCTGAATAGAGACATCCAGCGCGCTGGTGGGTTCGTCCAGTACCAGGATGCGAGGTTGCACGATCAAGGCGCGCGCAATGGCCAGTCGCTGTCGCTGGCCCCCCGAAAACTCGTGGGGATATCGGCCCAGGATGCCGGGAAACTGGGCAGGTTCCAGGCCGACGTCCGTCAGCACCTGCAACACCCGTTCTTGGCGCTGGGCAGAGGTCAGGCCAGGTTCATGCACCTCCAACCCCTCGGCCACCAACTCCTCGACCGTCAAACGAGGCGACAAGGAAGAAAACGGATCTTGGAACACCACTTGGATCAAGCGGCGCAATGAGCGGTCGCGGTTCAAGTGTCCGGACCAAGACTGTCCCAGCACCGACAAGGTGCCGGCGGCCGGGTGCAGCCCCAGCGCCGCCAGCGCCAGACTGGATTTGCCCGATCCCGACTCACCCACAATGCCCAAGGTTTCACCTTGCGCCACTTGAAAGTCAACGCCCTGCAGGGCAACAAAACGACCACGTCGAAACCAGCCGCGAATGCCATTGACCGACTGGTCATAAGCCACCTCGAGTTGCTGTGCGGACACGGCCACCACCGAACGATCAGGCACGGGCACCACATCGCGGATGGGCAGGCTCTCCACCAAATGGCGGGTATAGGGATGGACAGGGTTCGAGAGTACCTGGTTGGTCGGCCCCTGCTCCACCAGATGGCCATGCTCCATCACGGCCACATGGTCTGCAAATCGACGAACCATCGGCAAATCATGGGTGATGAGCAAGACCGCCATGCCATGGCGCGCTCGCAAGGTATCGAGCAAATCGAGGATCTGGGCACGCAGGCTGACGTCCAGCGCCGTGGTCGGCTCATCGGCCAGCAACAGCTTGGGGCGGCACGCCAAAGCAATGGCGATCATGGCGCGCTGCCGTTGCCCCCCCGAGAGTTGGTGCGGAAAGCTGTGGGCACGACGCGCCGGCTCAGGGATGCCGGTCTCATCCAACAAGGCGACAGCTCTGTCCCACGCTGCTTGGCTGGACAAGCCCTCTTTGAGGGTGAGCACCTCGGCAATTTGCGCGCCAACCGAGAACAGGGGGTTGAGCGCCGTCATGGGTTCCTGGAAGATCATGGCGATCTCGGCACCCCGCAGTGCCTGCAGGCGGGCCGGGTCCATGGCCAGCACATCCTGTCCTTCAAAGCGGCAGCTTCCGCTCACCTGTGCCCCCTGGGCCAGTCGCAGCACACTCAGTGCAGTGACCGATTTTCCAGAGCCCGTCTCGCCCACCAACGCCCATTTCTCGCCGGCTTGCAATGTGAGGTCGATGCCATGCACCACCTCGCGGCCATTGAAGGCGATGCGCAGGTTGTGCAGCTCGAGCAAGGGCGCGCTCATGATGACCTGTCCTCACGCCTGGGATCGAGGGCATCGCGCAAGGCATCCCCCATGAAAGTCAGCAGCAGCAAGGTCACCACCAGCACGGCAAAAGTGCTGAGCGAAATCCACCAGGCATCGATATTGTTTTTACCTTGCGAGAGCATTTCGCCCAAACTGGGCGTTCCCGGGGGAACCCCCAGGCCCAAAAAATCCAGGCTGGTCAAGGCAAGAATGGCTGCGCTCATTCGAAAGGGCAAGAAGGTGACCACGGGCGTGAGGCTGTTGGGCAGCACATGGCGCCAGATGATGCGCCAGTTGCTCAATCCCAGCGAGCGCGCGGCGCGAACATAGTCAAGCTGTCGGTTACGCAGAAATTCGGCACGCACATAATCCGAGAGCCCCATCCACCCAAAGAGACTCAACAGCAACAGCAGCAACGTGACACTGGGGTCAAACACCGCGGAGAGGATGATCAGCAAATAGAGTTCGGGCATGGAGCTCCAAATCTCGATGAAGCGCTGAAAGGCCAGATCGGTCCTGCCGCCAAAGAAACCTTGCAGCGCCCCCGTGACCACGCCCAGCAAGGTTCCCACCAACGTCAGCGCCAGCGCAAACAGCACCGAGACACGAAAGCCATACAACAAGCGGGCCGCCACATCGCGTCCGCGATCATCCGTGCCCAGCCAGTTGTGGCGAGAGGGTTCTGACGGATTGGGTGACGGGGCAAAGTAGTTGATGGTGCCGTGGTGGTAGCGGTTGACCGGGTACAAGGCCCAATTTCCCGGCTTGGACAGCTGGGTTTGTATAAAGGGATCGAGATAGTCGGTGGGGGTTTGAAAATCACCCCCCAACTCGGTTTCAGGGACGTTGTGGACGATGGGAAATAACCAACGGCCTTCATACCGAGCCACCAGCGGCTTGTCGTTGGACACCAGCTCTGCCATGAGGCTGATCATGAACAAGGTGCAAAACAACACCAGGCTGATGAACCCCAAGCGATGGCGACGAAAGCGCCGCCACGCTCGAACGGATGGAGAGACCGAGGGCACCACGGTAGCTAGCGTGTGCGGGATCTGTACCGTCGTCATGGGGTCAGTCGAATTTGACACGGGGATCGACCCACACGTAACAGAGGTCGCTGATGAGCTTGGTGAACAAGCCAATCAGCGTGAAGAGGTACAAGGTACCCAGCACCACCGGGTAGTCCCGCTTCATCACGCTCTCATAACTCAAAAGCCCCAGCCCATCCAGTGAAAACAGCGTCTCAATCAACAACGAACCTGTGAAGAAAGCGCCGATGAACGCGGCAGGAAATCCGGTCACGAGGGGAATCAAGGCGTTGCGCATGACATGCTTCCAGAGCACGGTTCGCTCGGACAGGCCCTTGGCGCGAGCCGTCAGCACGTACTGCTTGCGTATTTCCTCCAAGAAGGCATTTTTGGTGAGCATGGTGGTGACGGCAAACGCGCCCAGCACACTGGCCGTCACCGGCATGGCGATGTGCCACAAGTAGTCGGCAATACGCCCTCCCCAGCTCAATTGCTCCCAGTGGCTGGAGGTCAAGCCTCGCAGAGGAAACCATTGCAACTGTCCCCCAAACACCACGAGCAAGGCAACGCCCAGAACAAAGCCCGGAATGGCATAGCCCACCAGAACCACCAGGCTGGTCAGCGTATCAAACCGTGTGCCGGATCGAACCGCTTTGGCAATGCCCAGCGGCACCGATATGAGGTAACTGAGTAAAAACGTCCACAGGCCCAGGCTGATCGAGACGGGCAGCTTTTCCTTGATGAGTTGCCACACATCCTTGGAGTAATAGAAGCTGCGGCCCAGATCGAACGTGGCAAATTGTTTCAACATTTGCCAGAAGCGCTCCGGGGCAGGTTTATCAAAACCATACAGGGCCTGAATCTCCGCCAACCGCGTCGGGTCCACTCCCTGACGTCCCCGGTAATTGCTGCTTTGCTGGGCCACCTCACCACCTGCATCACGCCCTTCGAGCCGGGCCACCATCTGCTCGACAGGTCCCCCCGGCACAAACTGGATGATGACAAACGTCATCAGCAACACCCCTAGCAAGGTGGGTACCATCAGCAGCAGACGTTTGAGGATGTAGACGAACATGGGGGTCTCAGGGCTTGGTGGGCGCGTTCGATGAGGCCGACGTGGCCCACCAGGTTGACATGGCCCAGGGCTCGGGTTGGTAGTACATCGGGGTTTGCGCAGGTTGCTCGAACAAGCCCGAGTGATAGGCCACCCGATGCACCGGCGAATACCAGTGTGGCACATCGTAATAGCCATGTCGCAGCACACGGTCGAGCGAACGAACCGCCACGGTCAGGCTGGGCCGGTCACGGGCTTGCATCACCTGTTGGACCAGTTCATCGACCACTGGGTCGGCCACGCCAGGCAAATTGGACGAACCCGGCACCATGGCGTATTGCGACTCATACCGACGCAACTCGGACCCAGGCGTCAACTGTCCCAGCGTGCGAGAACTGATCATCTCGAAGGTAAAGTCTTTGATGCGCTTTTCATACACCGAGGGGTCAACCACGCGATAGCTCGCCTCGATGCCGAGTTTGGCCAGTGTCTGTTTGTAGGGCGCGACGACACGTCCCATGCTGCCCGCGCTGTCCAGAAATTCGAGGGTGAACTTTTCACCCTTGGCATTGCGCAATGCCCCATCACGGTACTCCCAGCCGGCTTGACTCAACAACTCACGCGCCAGGCGCAAGTTGTCACGCAGCGAACTCGGTGCTGTGGTGACGGGAGGCGTGGGCACCTCAAGGGTGAGCACCGCTGCAGGAACCGGTTGCTTGAGAGAGCGCAACAAAGCGAGATCTTCGGGCAGGGGCAGGCCCTTCGCCTCAAACGGACTGTTGGTGAAGTAACCTCGCACCCGTGTGTAGGACTGGTAGAAGATTTGCCGGTTCATCCACTCGTAATCCAGAGCCAGGCCAATGGCGCGTCGCACGCGGGCATCGGCAAACTTGGGCAACCGTGTGTTGAACAAAAAGCCCTGAAATCCGACCGGATTGGCATGCTGCCATTCGCGCTTGACCAACTCCCCCGTGGCGAATTTACCGCCCTTGTATTGACGCGCCCAGTCCTTGGCAATGTAGACCTGAATGAAATCAAATTCACCGGCCTTGAAGGCTTCAAACGCAGCGACGGGATCTTTGTACCCATCAAAGCTGATCTGGTCAAAGTTGTAGAGCCCGCGTGTGACCGGCAGATCGCGACCCCAGTAGTTGGGATCACGTTTGAAGCGGATATCTTTACCCAGGTTGTATCCCGCCAGTTGGTAGGGACCACTGCCGATGGGCACCTCGTTGATCAACTGGTCCAGAGGCTTGCCTTGCCCCCAGCGATGGCTGAACACCGGCAAGTTGCCGGCAACCAGGGGAAGTTCGCGATTGACCTCGCGAAAATCAAAACGCACCTTGCGGTCTCCCAGCACGGTCACGCTGGCGATACCGGAGAAATACATGCGGTATTGCGGCGCCGACTCTTTGCTGCTGAGCTTATCAAAAGAGTGCTTCACATCCAGCGCGAGGACCGGGTCACCATTGTGGAAGCGGGCTTCGGGACGCAGTTCAAATTCGGCCGAGCGGCCATCCGAGGCCACGCTGATATCGTGCGCCAGCAGGCCGTAGGCGGAGGCAGGCTCATCCAGGCTGCGACTCAATAAGGTGTCAAACATCAACCCTTCCAGGCCAGGCGGTTCCACACCTTTGAGGGTGAAGGGGTTGAGTTTGTCAAAGCCTCCGCCGATCATGGGGAAGCGAATGCGCCCGCCTTTGGGCGCATCCGGTTGCACGTAAGCAAAGTGCTTGAATCCTGGCGGGTACTTGATGTCACCAAACTGGGAATAGGCGTGCCCGGCCCAAGCCGAGACCGCACACCACCCCATCCACAGGAACACAAGCCAGCGCATGCGACAATTCTGCAAGATTTTTCAGCTGGAGCATCGGCATGACAACAAAAACAGGTTTCCTGTGTGGAAAAAAACTCCTGATCACCGGAGTACTGTCCAACCGTTCAATTGCCTATGGCATTGCCAAAGCCTGCCATGAACAGGGGGCGGAGCTGGCCTTCAGCTATGTGGGCGAGCGCTTCAAGGAACGCATTCAGGAGTTTGCTGCCGATTTCAACTCCACCCTGGTATTTGATTGTGACGTCGGGGACGACGCCCAGATCGAGAAACTATTCACCGATCTGTCGCAGCACTGGCCGCGCTTTGACGGCTTTGTTCACAGCATCGGTTATGCGCCGCGCGAAGCCATTGCTGGTGATTTTCTGGATGGCCTGAGCCGTGAAGGCTTCAAGGTCGCGCACGATATCAGCGCCTATAGCTTCCCTGCAATGGCCAAGGCAGCCCTGCCTTATCTCAATGACAACTCGGCGCTCTTGACCCTGACCTACCTCGGCGCCATTCGCACGGTGCCCAACTACAACACCATGGGGCTGGCCAAAGCTTCCCTAGAAGCCTCGGTGCGCTACCTGGCTGAATCGGTGGGCCGTCAAGGACGCGGGTTGCGCGCCAATGGAATCAGCGCTGGACCCATCAAAACGCTGGCAGCCAGCGGCATCAAGGGCTTTGGCAAGATTTTGAGCGTGGTGGCGCAGGCCTCACCGATCCGGCGCAACGTGACCATTGAAGACGTCGGTAACGTGGCTGCATTCCTGATGAGTGACCTGGCAGCCGGGGTGACCGCCGAAATCACCTATGTGGATGGTGGCTTCAGCCAGGTGGTGGGCGGTATTGACGAGCCCGCGGCCTGAGCGCTTCAGCGCTTCACGCAATCGGCATAGAGGTGGGTGTTGCCGTGTTCGTCTCCCTGCGAGACGAGGCCGTGGATGTCGGTCTCAAAGCCCGGGCATAACGCGTTGAACTCGCGTGAAAATCGCAGGTAATCCACGATCTTGCGGTTGAACACTTCGCCGGGAACCAGCAAGGGTATGCCGGGTGGGTAGGGTGTGACCAGGCTGGTGGTGATGCGCCCTTCGAGGTCATCGATGGGGACGCGCTCGGTGTTGCGCTGGGCGATCTGGGCAAATGCGTCGCTGGGTTTCATGGCCGGCATGAGATCGCTCAGGTACATCTCGGTGGTCAAGCGAGCGATGTCGTACTTGGCGTACAACTCGTGCACATGCTGGCACAAGTCGCGCAGCCCCATGCGCTCGTAGCGCGGATACTTGGTGCAAAACTCCGGCAGGATGCGCCACATGGGCTGGTTTTTGTCGTAGTCATCCTTGAATTGCTGCAACGCAGTCAGCAAGGTATTCCAGCGGCCCTTGGTGATGCCAATGGTGAACATGATGAAGAAGCTGTAGAGACCCGTCTTCTCCACAATCACGCCATGCTCGGCCAAAAACTTGGTCACGATGCTGGCAGGGATACCGGTCTTGGCAAACTTGCCATTGATGTCCAGGCCCGGCGTCACGATGGTGGACTTGATGGGGTCCAGCATGTTGAAGCCATCGGCCAGGTCACCAAAACCATGCCACTTGGAATCACGTCCATCCGACTTGATGATCCAGTTGTCAGCACGACCAATGCCCTCTTCCACCAGCTTGCCGGGTCCCCAGACCTTGAACCACCAGTCTTTGCCGTATTCGGCATCCACCTTGCGCATGGCTCTGCGGAAATCCAGCGCCTCGGCAATGCTTTCCTCCACCAGTGCGGTGCCTCCAGGGGGCTCCATCATGGCCGCAGCCACGTCGCAACTGGCAATGATGGCGTACTGAGGACTGGTGCTGGTGTGCATCAGGAAGGCCTCATTGAAGAGGTGGCGATCCAATTGGGTGTTTTGAGAGTCCTGCACCAGGACGTGACTGGCCTGGCTGATGCCAGCCAACAACTTGTGAATCGACTGGGTGGCATAGACCACGCTGTCCTTGGGACGCTCACGCTTTTTACCCATGGCGTGGTAGGAGCCATAGAACGGGTGAAAGGCGGCATGCGGCAACCAGGCCTCATCGAAATGCAAGTTGGGCACGTACCCATCGAGCATCTTTTTGATGGTTTCGGTGTTGTAGAGAACGCCGTCGTAGGTGGATTGCGTCAGAGTCATCACGCGCGGCTTGACCTGGTTGGCATCCACGCCCTTGAGCAAGGGGTTGGCGCGGATTTTGGCGCGAATGGTCTCGGGTTCAAATTCGCTTTGGGGAATCGGACCAATGATGCCGAATTGGTTGCGCGTGGGCTTCAAGAACACGGGGATAGCCCCGGTCATGATGATGGCGTGCAGGATGGACTTGTGGCAGTTGCGATCCACCACCACCACATCGCCCGGGGCCACGGTGTGGTGCCAGACCATCTTGTTGCTGGTGCTGGTGCCGTTGGTGACGAAGAAGCAATGGTCGGCATTGAAGATGCGCGCCGCATTGCGCTCAGAAGCGGCGACTGGGCCGGTATGGTCCAACAACTGCCCCAACTCGTCCACTGCGTTGCATACGTCGGCTCGCAGCATGTTTTCGCCGAAGAACTGGTGGAACATCTGTCCCACCGGGCTCTTTAGAAATGCCACCCCGCCTGAATGGCCGGGGCAGTGCCACGAATACGAGCCGTCCTCGGCGTAATCGAGCAAGGCGCGGAAAAAAGGCGGTTGCACCCCTTCCAGGTAACTTTTGGCCTCTCGAATGATGTGACGCGCCACGAACTCAGGCGTGTCTTCAAACATGTGAATGAAGCCATGCAACTCGCGCAGGATGTCATTGGGCAAATGGCGCGAGGTTTTGGTTTCACCGTACACATAAATGGGCACATCGGCGTTCTTGAAGCGCACTTCCTCAATGAAGGTGCGAAGGTTCAACACGGCGGGGTCGAGGTCGGGGCCGGGGGTGAATTCTTCGTCGTCAATGGACAGAATAAAGGCGCTGGCGCGAGATTGCTGCTGGGCAAACTGACTCAGGTCCCCGTAGCTGGTCACGCCCATGACCTCGTAGCCCTCTTTCTCGAAGGCTTGAGCCAATGCTCGAATACCCAGACCGGAGGCGTTTTCCGAGCGAAAGTCCTCGTCAATGATGACGATCGGAAAGCGAAATTTCATGGGGCGAACTCCGGAGTCGGCGGTGGCAAATGCCCGAGTGTAACGCCCACCGAGCCTGATACAATGTGCGGCTGCGGAGAGGTGGATGAGCGGTTTAAGTCGCACGCCTGGAAAGCGTGTGTGGGTTAATAGCCCACCGCGGGTTCGAATCCCGCCCTCTCCGCCAAATACCCGGCTCTACCCCATTAACGGGGGGTGAGCACTCAGAGAAGCACAAGTAGTCCCCACGCCTATTGCAGGCGCATCAATCAAGCATCGTTCTTGTGTTCAACCAACTCAATGGTGGATGCTTTGAGGATGCTGAGCTAGCCACCTCGCATCACCTCCACATTTTTTCAAAGCTGATTTTCAGGTTGTCGGTGCCAGCACCAACCATGAAACGGGTTGGATATTCTTTGATCAAAGCCACCCACTCGTGCTTGACACAATCTTCGCTGTCAACAACCGAGGGTTTCACTCGTTCCGAACCAGCACTGGGGACATGACTCATTCATTCCGATACATATAGTGAGATCAGATGATCTATTCGTTGCTTTTTTCTGGTACGAACGTTTATCCCTCTCAAAATAACAAGGAATTATTCTGTCGACTAGGGTTTACCCCCCCCCCGCATTTTTTTCGAAAAGAGCAGACTGAGAACCCAGGTTAGGAGGGATCATGGCCAATCCCCTGATGAACCATTTGTTGGCGAGCTTGCCTGACAGCGACTTTCAGGTCCTTCTACCCTGCCTACAGCTAACGTCGCTCACAGCTGGCGAGACACTCGCTGAAGCGGGACAACCTTCATTCAAAATCTACTTTCCCATCGACGCACTGGTCGCTCATTCCCGCGAAATGGAAGATGGACTCGCCATTGACACCGCTTCGGTAGGAGCAGATGGGATGTTGGGTTGCGGAGGCCTCTCGGGGACTCCCCTGCATCGGCTCTATGTTTCTCAGTCAGGCTTTGCCTATCGTATGGATATCGCGGACTTGAAATCAGCCATGGCGTCTCATAGCAATATTGCTGACATGTGCATGGCGGGCGTGCAGCAAATTTTGCGAAAAATCTCGATGGAGTTGGCCTGCAGTCACTTCCACTCACTTCATCAGCGAGTTGCGCGATGGTTGTTGGCCCAGTCTGACTATGGCCAGACAGACTCGCTGGTCGTCACTCACCAAGCCATCGCCAACTCGCTGGGTGTGAGACGTGAGGCTGTTTCTCTCACCTTACCGAAGCTGGATGGATTCTCTGTCTCTCGCGGAAGATTGGAGATCACAACTCGGAACCTGTTGGAAAAAGCGTGTTGTGAGTGTTATTTTCAACTCAAGGCCACCCATCCCCACCAACTGAAGTTGCCCTTTGGCATCGGGCGCTGAGCAACGCTGCAGTGTGGGGCATCACCAGGATGCCTCAGGGCTTGATGATGGTGAGTTCAATAGCGTTTTCATTGCTGAACACACCCACTGAGCCTTGATAGCCCTGGGCATCGTTGTACAACGGAGCCGTTCCTTTGCCGGGAACCGATACGCCAACAGGGCTGAAAAAGAAATCAGATCGACTGCTGGGCCGAAGCCATAAGAGGGCTGAGCCTCCCGCAGCAATCAGACAAGTGCCGTCTGGAATTTGACGTCCCGCCGACGTGGTGGCGCCTTGACGCAAATTGGGAGGGAAGTTGACATCACCCGGTACGTGTTGTGCGGCCCATTGAGTTAGACCTGGTGGCAGATACCCGTCGACGTCTCCTCCCAATTGGCCGTCTTTGCCCAAGGTGCTGTTGAACAAAATACTTTTGTTGTTGGACGTGAAGTTGAAGAATATCGCTGAGCTGAGCTTGGGTTTGAACAACAACTCCAGATACGAGTTGAGATCGCCGGTGTAGTGCAAAAAGATGGCGTTGCCAATGTAGTCAGGCTGATTGACAAGACCCCCATAGGTTTTAAGCGCTGCCACGCGTAACATGACGTTCGGTTGGTCTCGGTGCTTGAACCATGCATCGTAGGTCTGCGAATAGCTGTGCCACAACTGACTGACCTTGGCAGCCTGTATTTCAGGACTGCTAGCAGTGGGACGGTAGGGTTCAAAAGAACCCACTGCGTTAGGCGTTCTCAGCGTGTACGTCGAGTCATAGAACCACCCCTTGACATTTTGGGGCTTGGCATAGACATCAGCCCACATTTTTGATGCTAATGGCGTGCGGTTAGAGCTGGACATCACCCGCTTGACCAGAGAGATATCGGCGCTGGAATTCCCCTTGTCTGGAAAGAGGCAGTCGACCGCAGGACCTATCACGGCGGAGTCGACAAAGCCTTGCTCCAGGTTCCAGTCGATATGGTTCAACGCCGAGTCCGCCGTGGTTTTACTGCCGCCTTTCTGGCTGATCAATGCAGTGAGGATGGGGTTCTTGACAAAAGTGGCAGTGTCAATGGTGAAATCCAGCGCTTGAGTGGCCAGTGAGGCAAGGTTCGACGACAGGGTGATACCGTTCTCCGGGTTGTCGTCTGCATCCAGCGCCTGAAGAACATAGGCAATGTTGTTTAGCACGGGCGAATCCACCTGTCCATCTGCCATGTTGAGTGGCGTGACGATCGATTTTGCCAAGACAGACGGGAACTTGATCGCACCAAACGAAAACTCAATCCTGTCGCCAGCATTGAAGTCAAAGCCGCCGTCTGGCCGAGTCATGCCCGTGACGTTGGAGCTCGTTCGATAACTTAAGCCTTCCACCGCGCTATCGATGAATTTGCCCTCCAACCGTGTAGCGCTGGCCGACACACCACTTCCACCCCCGGCACCGCAAGCACTTATCAACACGCACAAGCCCAACAACACCCACATGAGAAGTGATGTTGCGTGAAAAGCTTGCTGTCGGTCCGGATTCATTGAATATAAATTAATTACACAACCAAGGCTGCCGCATCATTAAGCAATACATGGCCAATTAAGTAACCCTCTACCGTACCCATGTAAACCCGGTGATGGTTGTGTGGGGTTATTTCCAGGACTCTTGCCAGCACGGTTCGAGGGGTGCCGTCATGGACCGAGACAGGGCAAGACCACCCACTGCGACTCCACACCCCGTATGCGTATGCGATGCTCGAACACGGATTCGATCAAGCGATGAAGCGCTGGGTCATGACTGAAGCCCTGCCCCACCACCCGTCCGTCTTGCATGACCACCAACTGATCGGCCAGCAAGGCCAGCCCGATGTCGTGCAGCACAGTGAGCAAGGTGGTTCCCTGCGACCGCAAACACCGCACTTGTTTGAGCCAATCCACTTGGTGGGGAGGATCCAGGTGCGAGCGTGGTTCGTCCATCAGCATCACGGGTGCCTGGCCGGCCAAGAGACGGGCGAGAAGCACCCGTTGGCGTTCGCCTCCAGAGAGTTCAGACAACATTCGATCGCGGTAGTCCCACGCCTGTGTGGCCTGCAAAGCGCTGTCCACGAATTGGTGGTCTAGCGTAGAGGCTGATGCCAGCCAATCCAGATGGGGCAATCGTGCCAACATCACCAGATCTCGCACACGCAATTCAGCATTCGCCCCCTCACCTTGACCGAGCCATGACAGTGTTTGGGCACGTTCGCGTCTGCTGAGGGTGTCTGGGTCAACTCCTAACCAGCGGAGCTGGCCCGTGCAGGGAGTCAAGCGAGCAATTGCTCGCAACAAGGTGGATTTACCGGCCCCGTTGGGGCCCACCACGCACGTCCATTGGCCTTGGGGCAGATGGAGCTCCACATCGTGCAGCACGGTTCGCCCAGCCAGTGATGCAGTGAGCGCAGTCACGGACAAACCTTCCGTCTGAGAAGACATCACGCCACTCCTTGGGGCGATCGTTGCAAGCGCCACAACAAATATCCTCCCCCGAGGACCGAGGTGATCACACCGACAGGCAGCTCCTCAGGCGCCCACAGCAGACGCGCGAGGATGTCAGAGGCGAGCAACAACACTCCCCCCATGAGCGCAGACAAAATCAACAGCCAAGCATGCGTTGCACGCACCGTGCTTCGAATGGCGTGGGGCGCAGCCAATCCAATGAAGGCAATCAATCCCATCTGCGCAACCGCTGAACCCGTTGCCAATGACATCACCGCCACCAGCCCCCAGCGAGCAGACGTCAAGGGCATGCCAAGACTTCTTGCGGTATCTTCACCCAAATACAGTGCATCCAAGACTCGCGACCAGGCTGAGGCCAGGATCAGACACACGAGCAACACAGCGCCTAACAGTATGCAGGCGGCCTGATCGATCATGACAACCGAACCCAGCATGAAGCCTTGCATGGTTTGCCAGATTGTTGGGTCGGTCAACGCCACCAAGGTGGAAAGAGCCCCCAGCACGACGCCCACCACAACGCCAGCCAGCAAGAGTCGCAGGGACTGTTGCAGACCTTGGGACAGCAGCAGCGTCATGACAACGGCCAGGACAGCACCCAAAAAAGCGGCACCTGTCAGGCCCAATCGCCCCAACGACGCATCACTGATCGCCGAGCCACCCCATGCAATCAAGTAGAGGCTGAGGCCCAGGGAAGCCCCTGACGACGAACCCAACAAGTAAGGGTCGGCCAATGGATTTCGAAAAAGGCCTTGCGCAACGGCCCCGGACAACCCCAGCAAAGCGCCACCGATCCAGGCGCCAACATTGCGCGGAACTCGAATGTCCCACAAGATTTGCTGGGACACAGCTGTATTCCAGGGGGGCACAGCAGCCTCCCAGCCTTGGCTGCCCACACCGCATCCAAGACCCAGCAAGAGGCTACTCACGAGCAGCAAGCCCCACATCCACGCTTTGGGCGCGTGCATCATCGGCTCTCCCGCGCCAACCGCTGTAAGCACTCCGCGACCCGCTTCGCCGCTTCGGCCAGCCGGGGACCCGCGCGCGCCAGCATCTCTGAGTCGGCCTGGTTGAACACGCAGATGCGGTTGTTCTGCACGGCTTGCATGGCAGACCACCCGGGGCGTTGCGTGAGGCTGGACCTGGGACTGTCACTCAACATGATGATGTCCGGCTGTGCACGAACCACGAATTCAGGGTTGATTTTGGGATATGGACCCATGTCAGCGCTGATGATATTGACTAATCCTAGCTGCGTGAGAGTTTCGCCAATGAAGGAGTGGGGACCTGCCCCGTAAGGAATAGAGCTGACCTCAAAGTAGACGCGTAGCCCTTGCATCATTTTGGGCACGGACGCAGCCGAGGCGATCCAGGTGGATTCGATGTCACGCCAAACTCGAAGTCCTTCGTTGGCCGGCAGTCCCAGGAGCTGAGAGAGTGCAAGCAAGACTCGCCGTGCGTCTGCGACAGACCGTGGCTCGAACCGAATAACCTTGATGCCAAGGGCTTCGAGTCGATCCGCGCCCCGGGTTGATCCTGCCAGCAACACCACATCCGGGCGAGCTGCCACGATGGCCTCGATGTTGGGGTCGATACCGCCTCCCATGCGAGGAAGCGACTGCACTGAAGCGGGCCAGTTGGAGTAGCGGTCAACACCCACCAGTCGAGAACAGCCCCCCAAGATACAAACGGTTTCTGTCAGGGAGGGGAGTAGGCTGACGATGCGTTGAGCGGGCTGAGACAAAGTGATCTCGCGCCCCCCATCATCGCGAACCGTCACTGAGGCTTGAACTGGCAGCGTCAAAACCCACCAGGCCCCCACCCACAAAGCGGAACACCAGAGGCGACGCCACGCAGGAATGAAGGCAGGCAGCGAGAGCACGGTTTTACTGGTAGGTGTATTTCACAACTGCCATGAAATTGCGCAAATTGTCGGGGTACAAAGATATGAACTTTGGCGCCCCCCATGGATGGACATCAGTGGCATAGGAGAAATAATTTCGGTTGAAAAGATTGCGAATCATGATGGAGGCTTCGAGTTCTCGCGTCTTGTAAGCGTAGCGAAGGTCTGCGGTGGCGTAGCCAGCGACTTTGGGTGACTGGTTGCTGAAGTCACCCGCAACTTGTTGTGAGCCCAGCAAATTGGCGTAGGCCGAGACAGTGTGCTGGCTGGCCAATGACCAGACTCCCCTCAGCGAAGCAGATTGCCTGGGAACCATGGGAATGGCCTTGCCTGCATAGGAGCCCGATGCAAAATCTGCAGCTTTGTACGACATCACACCCCCCAACAACAACTGGCGACTCAAACGGTGAGAGACATCGAGGTCAATGCCACGACGTCGTGTCGGCTCCAGGTTGATATTGGCAAATTGCGATGGGTCAAAAATGATTTCATTGCGTAACTCGCTCTGAAAGACACGAAGCCCCACACGGGTTGAATCAGCCACACGATATTTCCAACCGAGCTCATTGTCCTGTGCCGTCTGCGGATTGAGCGGCATAGGTCCTGAGCCGAGCCACGGCGCACCACCAATTTCGTCAATGTTAGGCAGTCGATAGGATTGAGACCTTCTGACATAAACGGAATTCGCTGAGTTGATGGTTTGAGACAAGCCCAACTCCCAACCGCTCAAGGTGGCATTGTTTCCTGCAAATCCAGCGGTGAACACATTACCACCCGGGAGTATGTCTTGGCTTTTCTGTAACTGCTCTGAGCGATACCCGGCCGTGATCCTCAGGCCATGTTGCGTCAAGTCAAGATCATTTTTGAAAAACAGCGCAGAGGACTTGGACACCAAGTTAACCCGATCAGAACTGTCTGGATAATTCCGATCTTGTCTCCAACTGCTGTGGTCAGCGCCGAACACCAAAGAATTTTTTCCTACTGACAACGTGGAAAATTGAGTGCCTGTGAAGGCAAGCACATCGCTGTGGGTCATGAACGTCATGTTCACAGGGGCACCGTACTGAACCGCCAAGGCCGAATAGTCCCGCTGACGGTGCTTATAGTCCATACGCCACACAACCTCTTTCAAGGCTGCTTCGACGAACAGACCGGTACTGGACGATTGCCCACGATTCCAGGTGTTGTTGGCCACTGAATCAGGTTGAGCCGCGGTGCGATCGGCTGCATATTGTTCGAAAGTCAAACCACCTGGGGTTTGGGCAAACTCGGAGGTCTCGGCGTAATTCAAACCCACCCGAGCCTGTTCAGCCCGGAACTGCAAAGCGAGATTGTTGTTGCGATCTTTGCCGGCAGACTGTTGGCGAAAACCATCCGTGGTTCGGTTCAAGCCGGCATAGCTCAGACTCAACCCTTGGTTGACAAACGTGGCCGCAGCCCGGGCTTCTCGTGTGTTTTTGGACCCCAACCCCACTGAGGCGGTGGCCATACTGGACTTGGCGAATTGGGACGTATTGGCCTTGGTGATAATGTTGATCACCCCGCCCACGGCCCCTTCACCATAAAGCACGGTCGATGCGCCTCGCTGAATTTCCACCCGCTCAATCTGGTCGAGTGAGAGACTCGACAATCGAACCTCACTTGCATCCCCTTGCTTGTAGGGGACGCCGTCAATCACCACGACCAAATTGGAGCTGGCGGTATCACCAAAGCCACCCAGATCAAGATTGATTTCATGGCCCCCGTACAAACTGGGGCGAGCCAGGATACCCGTCAAACGAGAAATCGCTTCATTGATGGACGAAGCCCCAGAATCAGCAAGCTCTTGGCGTGTTAAGACGATCAGAGAAGATGGAACTCGCTGCAAATCCTCTTCATAGCGAGAGGCCGTCACCACAATTTGATCAAGTTCTGGAACTTGCGCAGTGCTGAGAGAGGGGGCGAAGGCAAGACTTACGCAGGCCAGGCCCGAGCAGATCCAATGTGCTGTTTTCATAAAAATAGCCATGAACAGCGACCACAGGCCTATTCCCACGTAGGCACGGGATCCTACCTGCCACCAGCACTCCCGCAGGCGACAGACGATGTAAGAAGCCGGTATCCGGACTAGTGAACCTCACCCGTTGACCTTCCCAGCCTGAGCCAGTGGTTGTGAAACGAGCGCGTACCAGGTACGTTCACTTACCGTTGCGGGGACAGTACAGGTTGTCCAGCAGGATCCCTGTTTCCCGTTTAACTGCCATCTTCAGAACGAAGATCGCGAGCACTTCCAACAGGGGTCATTCTACGCATCCGCCTTGGAGAATCCTGACAAGCTCCCCCTCACCTGCGTGACAGCCTGGGTTTGGCCTGACTTGTAGAGTGCTGAGAGTCTCCGGTAGACTGCCTCCATGGCGTGCGTTCCATGTCCCCGGCGATGTCCGAAGCCGCGTGTTATTTCAACCCACAGGTACCTGCATGAGCAAATCCAGCCCGAAATCAGCCAAGACCTCCAAGACCGCCAAAACCTCTAAGTCAACGACGCGAACTCGTCTCAAGCCCTCACAGTTGCGCTCACGTGCCTGGTTTGACAATCCGGCCAACGCTGACATGACTGCGCTGTACCTGGAGCGCACCATGAACTACGGCCTGTCATTTGACGAGTTGCAGTCCGGTCGTCCGGTGATTGGCATCGCCCAATCGGGTTCTGACATCTCGCCCTGTAACCGACATCACCTGGTGCTGGCCGAGCGCGTTCGAGAAGGTGTTCGCGATGCCGGCGGTATCGTGTTGGAGTTTCCGATCCACCCCATTCAGGAAACCTGCAAGCGTCCCACGGCCTCACTCGACCGCAACCTGCAATATCTCTCGCTGGTGGAGTTGCTCTATGGCTATCCCATCGATGGGGTGGTCCTGACCACCGGTTGCGACAAAACCACCCCGGCCCAAATCATGGCGGCTGCCACCGTGGACATCCCCGCCATTGCGCTCAACTCGGGCCCCATGCTCAACGGCTGGTTTGACGGAGAGCGTACCGGCTCGGGCACTATCGTGTGGAAAGCGCGCGAGTTGATGGCGGCAGGCAAGATCGACTATCCGCAATTCCTCAAGCTGGTGGCTTCTTCTGCGCCCTCGACCGGCCATTGCAACACCATGGGCACGGCCTCCACGATGAACTCGCTGGCCGAAGCCCTCGGCATGACGTTGCCCGGCAGCGCGGCCATACCCGCGCCGTACCGGGATCGCCAGGAAATGGCCTACATGACCGGTCGTCGCATTGTCGAGATGGTGTGGGAAAACCTCAAGCCCTCGGACATCCTGACCCGTAACGCCTTTGAAAATGCCATCGTGGTCAACTCAGCCATCGGGGGATCCACCAACGCGCCCATCCACATCAACGCCATTGCGCGACACATTGGCGTAGAACTGGACAACAACGACTGGGAAAAAATTGGCTACAACCTGCCACTCTTGGTCAATCTGCAACCGGCTGGCAAATACCTGGGCGAAGACTTTTATCGCGCCGGGGGTGTGCCCGCGGTGGTGGCCGAACTGATCGAGCACGGCAAGATCAAACCCGCCCTCACCGCCAATGGCAAGACGCTGGCCGACAACTGCAAAGGCCACTTCACCTCCAACGCGGACGTCATCAAGCCGTTCAAGAAGCCGATGCAGAAAAAAGCCGGATTCCTCAACATGAAAGGCAATCTGTTTGATTCGGCCATCATGAAGACCAGCGTGATCACCGACGAGTTTCGCCAGCGTTACCTGGAGAACCCAGCCGACCCCATGGCCTTTGAGGGCCGTGCTGTCGTGTTCGATGGCCCCGAGGATTACCACCACCGCATTGACGACCCCAAGATGAAGATCGATGCGAACACCCTGTTGTTCATTCGCGGCGTGGGCCCGGTGGGTTACCCCGGTGCCGCCGAGGTGGTCAACATGCGTCCGCCGGCCTACTTGCTCAAAAAGGGCATCACCTCCCTGCCCTGCATCGGCGACGGGCGTCAGTCAGGCACTTCAGGGTCGCCCTCTATCCTGAACGCCTCACCTGAAGCCGCGACAGGTGGTGGGCTCGCCGTTCTCAAGACGGGTGACCGGGTGCGTATCGACCTGAAAAAACGTACTGCCAATATTCTGATTTCAGATGAAGAGTTGGCCAAACGATATGCCGAACTCAAAGCCAAGGGCGGCTACAAGTATCCCAAGAGCCAGACGCCTTGGCAGGACATTCAGCGCGGACTCGTCGACGAGTTATCGAACGGCATGGTGCTCAAACCCGCTGTCAAGTACCAAAAAATTCACGCCACCTTTGGCGTGCCGCGCGACAACCATTGATGGCCGACTGGGGGTCGGCATGCGTACCCTCCCCCACAGACTGAAGGCTGCGAACGGCCGATACTGGCACGCATGTACCAGGATCGCCACGACGCTGCCCTTCAACTCGCCAGCCGTTTGAGTGTCTACCGGGGCCACCATGCCCTGGTGCTGGGCATTCCTCGAGGCGGCGTCCCCATGGCCCATTGCATCGCCCAGGCGCTCGAGGGTGAACTCGACGTCATCATGGCGCGCAAGATTGCCAATCCTTTGCTGCCGGAATATGCCGTGGGTGCGGTGAATGAAGACGGATGGGCGTACTACTCGCCATTTGCCGACACCTTGATTCGACAACCTGCTGAGCTGGACATTGAAAAGCTTCACCAACTGGATGTGATGCGCCGTCGGCGCGCACAGTACACCCCGGCTCGGGAGCCCATTGAAGCCAAGGACCGACTGGTCATCGTGGTGGACGATGGCGTCGCCACCGGGGCCACCATGGTGGCCGCCTTGCATGCGGTGAGGTCACGTCTGCCACGCAAGTTGGTGTGTGCGGTCCCGGTAGCGTCGCACGAGTCGCTTCGGCAGATACAGCCTTGGGTCGATGAGCTGGTGTGCCTGCAAACGCCCGTCAAGCTTGAGGCAATCAGTCAGCATTACCGCCATTTCCCACCCGTCAGTGACGCCGAGGTCATGCGCTGCTTGCGATCGCCGCCACCTAGAGCACAGGAACCCAGACATGAGTCCCAAGCAACTCGCGTTTCATGATGATGCTCGGCTTCGTATCCGACGTGGCATCGACGCGCTGGCCGAAGCGGTCAAGGTGACCCTGGGGCCACGGGGACGCACCGTCATCCTCGAGCGTGAATTCGGACCTCCGCAGATTGTCAATTCAGGTGTATTGGTCGCCAAGTCGGTTGAACTGGAAGACCGCTTTGAGAACATCGGCGCTCAATTACTTCGTGAAGTGGCCGTACGGACCAGCGACATGGCGGGAGATGGCACCACCACCGCGACCGTACTGGGTCACATGATGATTCATGAAGGCTTGCGTTATCTCGCGGGTGGCATGAACCCCATGGACCTCAAGCGCGGCATTGACAAGGGCATCCAGTGGGTGGTGGAAGAGCTCAAGCGCATGGCTCAACCCTGCGCCACCAACCAGGACATTGCGCACGTCGCCAGCATCTCGGCCAACAACGACCCGTCCATCGGGGAGTTACTGGCTCAGGCCATCGAAAAAGTAGGACGGGAGGGGGCTATTTCCATTGAGGATGGCTCTGGTCTGGTCAGCGTCCTGGAAGTGGTGGAAGGCTTGCAATTTGACCGTGGCTTTCTGTCGCCTTATTTCATCAACCGTGCAGATCGCCAAGCAGTGGTGTTGGAAGATGCCTGGGTCTTGATGTGTGAATACAAGCTGGCTTCTCTGAATGAGTTGCTCCCCTTGCTCGAGGAGGTGGTCAAAAGCGGTCAACCCCTGCTCGTGGTTGCCGAGGATCTGGACACTGAAGTGCTTGCTGCTTTGGTGATCAACACCATGCGTGGCGCCTTGAAGTTGTGTGCAGTCAAAACACCCGGATTTGGGGAGGCGCGCAAGCAACTGTTGGCCGACATGGCGGTGCTGCTGGGCGGATCGGTGGTCTGCGAATTGACCGGCAAATCGGTCAGCAAGGTGTCGCTGACCGAGCTGGGGCGAGTCAAGCGCATCGAAGTCACCAAGGACAACACCACCTTGATAGGCGGCGCGGGGGACCCCAAGGCAATTGAAGAGCGAGTAGCCGCCCTGCGCCGCGAGCGCGAGACTTGCACATCCGAATACGACCGAGGCAAACTCGACGAAAGAATAGCCAAACTCGCCGGCGGAGTAGCGCTCATCAAAGTGGGGGCTGCCACAGAAACGGAACTGAAAGAGCGAAAAATACGCGTGGAAGATGCCTTGCACGCGACCCGAGCGGCCGTGGAGGAAGGCATCGTCCCGGGTGGAGGTGTGGCACTGCTACGTGCTCGACAAGTGCTGCGCGACCGTCAGGGAGACACACTGGACGAAAGCTCAGGCATTCAACTGGTGGCTAGGGCCCTGGAAGAACCCCTGCGTCGCATCGTGGGCAATGCGGGGGTCGAACCTTCTGTGGTGCTGAACCATGTGGACGCTTCTCGCGATGTCGCATTCGGTTACAACGCTGCCCGCAATGTCTATGGCGATTTGATGAAAGCGGGTGTGATCGACCCGGTGAAGGTCACACGTCTGGCCCTGCAAAATGCGGCATCCATTGCCAGTCTGGTCCTGATGACCGACTGTGTGATCGTGTCAAAGCACAACCCATCAGAATCTCCCAGCCCAACTGGGCTTGGAATGGAATCGCTGTAATTCAGGGTTCGTGGCGCACCAGGTACAAGGCTGGCGGCATTGTCGCGGTGTTACGAACTTGGGTTCGCGCATCCTCACGTTCCAAATTGACCCGCAGCATGCGGGAGAGGTCACCCAGCTCCTGGGCAATGGCCTCAATGATGTCATCCAGGGAGATCAAGCCTGACAGACTCCCATCGGCATTGGCTACAAAGAGTCGGCGCACACCGTGCTGCAGCATGTGTGCAATGGCTTCCTGCAGCGTGGCGGTGATCGGCATTCCCACCAACTGCGGGTGACACAGACTGGCGGCGGTGCATTCATCCACGGACTTCCCTAGCGCCAGTGCATCCACCACGAGATCACGGTCGGTCAACACACCCATGACATGGGCAGGGTCCTGGGGGTCGGTGACTGCCAGCGCTCCCACATGGTGTTGACGCATGACCTCTGCGGCTTTACGTGCCGAGGCTTGGCCCGCAACACAAACGATTTCGCGGCGACACAGCGGGGCAAGCGACATGGATGAACTCCTAAAAAAACGGGCCTGGCCGAATGCCAAGGCCCGGGCTGGAGTTCATCCTAAGCAGGCTTGAGGGACTGGTCCGTGCGGCAACAGACCCAAACGCCTGCCCTGGAGGGGTTGTTCAGCGCACCACCGAGATGGTTTCGCGTTTGCCCGCTTTGTAGGTGAAGAGCGTGAGGGCTCCATTCTTGATGTCGCCTTTTTCGTCAAAACCAATGGTGCCCGTGACGCCTTTGTAGCCGGTGGTTTTGGCCAGCGTCGGCAAGTACTTGGCGGGGTCTGCGGAATTGGACTTGACCATGGCATCGACCATGACATTCACCGCATCGAACACATAAGGCGCATAGATCTGGACATCGGTGTTGAAGCGCTTTTTGTAGCGAACCGCAAAATCCTCCATGCCTTTCTTGAGCGCTCCGTCCACGCCACCCGCTTCCGCGCAGACCACCTGACCATCGGCCATGGCATCTCCTGCCAATTTGGCAAGTTCCGCGGTACAGATGCCGTCGCCGCCCATGAACTTGGCCTGGATACCCAACGCCTTCATTTGCTTGAGCATCGGGCCGGCCACGGCGTCCATGCCACCAAAGAAAATGATGTCAGGCTTCTTGCCCTTGAGTGTGGTGAGAATGGGCATGAAGTCGGTGGCTTTGTCGGAGGTGAACTCACGACCAATCACCTTGCCGCCGGCCGCCTTGACGGCTTTTTCAAATTCGTCTGCCACGCCCTGTCCGTAGGCCGTCCGGTCGTCGATCACGGCAATCGCCTGGCCTTTCAGGTCCTTGGTGGCATAGCGCCCCAGCAAGCCTCCCAGGTGCACGTCATCGGCCACCACGCGAAACGCGGTCTTGAAGCCTTGGCGGGTGTACTTGGGGTTGGTGGCCGAGGGGGAAATTTGGGGGATGCCTGCGTCGTTGTACAGCTTGGAGGCAGGAATGGTGGTGCCCGAGTTCAAATGGCCGATCACCCCGTTGATTTTCTGGTCGATGAGCTTTTGCGCAGCCGCTGTCCCTTGTTTGGGATCGGCCGCATCGTCTTCGGCCAGGAGCTCAATGCGCACCTTTTTGCCCCCAATGGTCACCCCCTTGGCGTTGAGTTCCTCGATGGCCAGGCGCGCGCCATTTTCATTGTCCTTGCCCAGGTGGGCAATGGCGCCACTGACCGGTCCCACGTGGCCAATTTTGATCACATCTTGGGCCTGAACCAGACCCACGCCAACCATGAGGCCAGCTCCCAACAGCGCTTTCAATTTCATCGTGAACTCCTGATAAAGAATGCAGTGCGACAGATTATGGGGGTGAAGTTACCCCTGGGTGCATCATGGGGACTTAGAAAAATCCCTAGTGTGTGTCAGCCTTCAGCGTCAAATCGTGTCGGGTGATGCTGTAGCCCCGGTCGGCATAGTGTTTCCAACGGCCGCGTGCCGCCTGACGATCTGCGTCATCCTGGGTGACGACCTCGATCACCCGCTCAAAGGACTCAAACCCGGCGGGTACAGAACCCCCCAGATTCACCAGCACCTGGTGGTGGGTGTCCAGCAACTCAGGGGAGAGTGCCTCACACAGCACCACGCCAGAGGCTTGCACCTCTTGCGACGGGGCCGGCCAGCAGCAATGGGGGATGAACTCCAGGGGGGCAAAGGTCCACAACAGACTGTCCAGGTGCGGCAAGTCCTCTGGCTGAACCATCACCACAACGCGAGCCCCCGCATGGGACGCCTTGCGCAGCAGCCGACACGCATAGGCCCACTTGTCAGGCGCATTGAAATGAAACGCCACCTCGGTCATGGCGTCAGGCTTTGGTGGTCTTGCGCTTGCTGCCTGCTTTGCCTGCCGAATTGCCGCTGGCTGTTGTCGGCAAATGCAGCAGGTAAGACAGCAGCAGGCCCACCGGGCGTCCGGTGGCTCCCTTGGCGCCTCCACTCTTCCAGGCGGTTCCCGCAATGTCCAGGTGGGCCCAAGGCGCTTCGCCGGCAAAGCGCTGGAGGAATTTCGCGGCCGTCACCGAACCGGCTGAACGATCGCCCACATTGGCCACATCGGCAAAATTGGATTTCAGACCTTCTGCGTATTCGTCATCCAGAGGCATGCGCCAGCACGGATCGAAAGCACGGTCTCCTGCCTGCTCAAGCGCCAGAGCCAGGGCATCGTCGCTGGCAAACAGACCGCTGCGGTGGTGCCCCAGGGCAATCACGCAGGCGCCGGTGAGGGTGGCAATGTCAATCACAGCCTGCGGCTTGAAGCGCTTGGCGTAGGTCAGCGCATCGCACAGGATGAGGCGACCCTCCGCGTCCGTGTTGAGAATTTCGATGGTCTGACCCGACATGCTGGTGACCACATCCCCAGGCTTCAGGGCGCGGCCATCGGGCATGTTTTCGCAGGTGGGAATCAAACCTACCACCGGTACATCCGGCTGCAAGTCGGCCAACGCCTTGAAGGTACCCAACACGCTGGCAGCACCACACATGTCGAACTTCATTTCATCCATACCCGCGCCAGGCTTGAGCGAGATGCCCCCGGTATCAAAGGTGATGCCCTTGCCCACCAGCACCACCGGCGCTTGCCGGGAAGTACTGCCCCGCTTGCGGTATTGCAAGACGATGAAACGCAGACTCTCCTCAGAGCCTTGCGCCACCGCCATGAACGAGCCCATGCCCAGTCGCTTGACCTCGGCCGGCCCCATCACCTCGCAGCGGATGCCAGGCTCACGGCCCAATGACTGTGCCACTTTTGCCAGATGAGCCGGTGTGGCGTGGTTGGCAGGGCGGTTGCCCCATTCGCGCGCCAGGGTCATGCCCGCCACACGCGCGCACCCTTCTTTGAAGGCGGTTTTGGCAGCGGAGGTGTCCGCCACGCCCAGAACTACTGTCTTGAGGGCTGCGGCTTCGGCGCTGGGCTTGGTCGCGGTGTACACATAGTTGCCATCGGCGATGGCCTGCACAGCGACAGCGGATTGTGCTTCCTGGCCGGCGGGCAGCAGCACGGTGGCATGCCGGGCCTTGGCGGTCTTGATGGCCGCGGCTGCGGCACTCAGCGCCTGGCGGAGCTGGCGGGGTTGGCCGTCACCGGCCCCCACCAACACCAACCGCGAGGCTCGAAAACCCGGTACTTTCCACATGGACAGGGTTTGTCCAGGCTTGGCCTGGAAATCGCCGGCTCGCTGGGCTTGCACCAAGAGGGTGCCCAGCGGGTCGGAGGCTGTCTTGGGAAGATTCGTCACCAGCACGGTCAGGATGTCGGTGACGTGCTGGGCAGCTCGCTGGCTGGGCAAGGACTTCAGTTCAAAGTTCATAATGGCGGTTTTCCTTCTGTGGCGATGTTATTCCATTCCTCCCTGCGTCAGGAGCTGGCTCGTAGCCTGGCCGCTACCGTGCTGGTGCTGCTCACCATCGTGATGACGATGATGCTGATCCGCACCCTGGGCTTGGCCTCGCAGGGCAATGTCAACCCGTCCGAGGTGGGGTTGGTGCTGGGTTACACCATGCTGGGCCATCTGCCCACCTTGCTCACCATGAGCTTGTTCATGGCCATGGTCTGGACCTTTTCCCGCATGTTTCGAGACAGCGAGATGATCATCTGGCTCACCAGTGGACGCAGCCTGCTGAGTTTTCTGCGCCCCTTGCTGCAGTTTGTCTGGCCTATTCTGATCCTGGTGCTGTGCATGACCGTATGGGTCTGGCCCTGGTCGAATCAGCAGATTCAGCAGTTGAAAGACCGGTTTGAGCAGCGCGGCGACCTCGAGCGGGTGTCACCCGGCGAGTTTCAGGAATCGGCCAACGGCCAGCGGGTGTTTTTCATCGACAAAAACCAGGTGCGTGACAAGGAAGGCCACAACGTGTTCGTGGCGGCCAACACCCCCATCGGGCAGACGGTCACCTCTGCACAAAACGGTCGCATCGAGTCGATCGCGGACGGGCGATACCTCATATTGTCCGAAGGACAGCGCTTGGAAATTCGTCGTGACGATCAGCGTCTGCGCATCAGCGAATTCAAGCAATACGGCTCACAGGTGGGCGCCCAACAGGTGGTCACGGTAAACCCCGTGCCCAAAGCGATCAGCTCCTGGCAGTTGATCCAGCAACCCACGGCGGATCACCTGGCCGAGCTGGCCTGGCGTATCGGGCTGGGCTTGGCAGGTTTCAACCTGGTGTTGATTGCGCTGGCCATGGCGCGCATCAACCCGCGAGGCGCGCGCAACGGTCACCTCATCACGGCGTTCTTCACCTTTATCGTGTACTACAACCTCATCAACCTGGGGCAAAGCTGGATCTCGGCGGGCCGCATCAGCTTTGCAGGACTGCTGGTCGTGCTGCATGGAGGGGCCTTCGCCATCGCGCTGGGTTTGTTGTGGATGCGCGAGCGGCAATGGTCGGTGAGGGTCTGGTGGCCTCGCGCGGCAAGTCCCGCCACGGCGCGAGGAGGCCGCGCATGACCATCTTGCGCCGGCTGATTTACAGAGAGGTGTTGCTCACCGTGGGCTTTGTCTGCCTGGTTTTTCTGGGACTCTTTTTCTTTTTCGATCTGATTGACGAGTTGCAATGGGTGGGCAAAGGACGAGGCGGCGGTTACCAGGCGACACACGCCCTGACGTATGTGTCACTCATGGTGCCCAGCCACATCTACGAAGTGCTGCCCATTGCCGTGCTGATTGGCACCATCGCCGTCATGGCCCGGCTCGCTCAGAGCTCGGAGTTCACCATTTTGCGCACCAGCGGTTTGGGCCCCGTGCAAGCCTTGCGCACCCTGAGTGGATTGGGACTTTTTTTTGTGCTGCTCACTTTTGTGGTGGGCGACTACCTGTCGCCCTGGGCGGATCGGCAGGGGCAACTGCTCAAAGCGCGACATTTGCAGCAGATCACGGTGGGACAGACCGGTGCCTGGCTGCGTGAAAAACAACCCGACTCCCTGCGTTCGGTGAACATCCAGTCGCTCAGCCCGGAGGGTGACATGAAGGGAATCCGGATTTTTGAATTCGACCGTCAGGGCGTGCTGGTGTCGCTCACACAAGCAACCCAAGGCACCTTCTCGCAAGACCAAGAGGCGTGGCTGCTGTCGGATGTGAACCGTGATGAATTCAGCCTGACCAACGGACAGCGCACCGAGTTACGCCGACATCACCTCGACCGGTTGGTGTGGCCGAGCAGCATCACCCAGGACATGGTGTCGGTGGCGTTGCTCAAACCCTCTCGCATGGGCACGATCGATTTGTTCGAGTACATCAGGCACCTAGAAGACAACGCTCAGACGGCACAACGCTACGAAATCGAGTTTTGGAAAAAGGTGTTCTACCCCATCAGCTGTCTGGTGATGGTGGTGCTGGCCCTTCCTTTCGCCTATCTGCACTTTCGTAGCGGCAACATTGCCAGTTATGTCTTCGTCGGGGTGCTGATCGGCATCAGTTTCTTCTTGCTCAACAACGTCTTTGGCTACATCGGCAACCTGAGTCAATGGGCGCCCTGGCTGGCAGCTGCAGCGCCCGGCATCATTTACAGCCTGGTCTCGCTGGCTGCCTTTGGCTGGTTGGTGCTGAGGCAATAACGGGCGCGCTCCCCACCATGACGACTCCTTCAACGCCCCTATCGCCCGCTCCCACTGCCATCGTCCTGATCGGTCACGGTTCGCGGGATCCGCTGTGGCGCGTACCCATCGAGACCCTGGCGCAACGTGTGTCGCAGCGCTCACCGGGCTTGGCTGTCTGCTGCGCATACTTGGAGTGGGCCAGCCCGGCGGTCCAAGAGGCCGTGGAGGCGCTGGTATCCCAAGGACATGGGCGCATCCGTCTGATGCCCCTCTTTTTTGGCATGGGCAAACACGCCCGGGAGGACATGCCGGCCTTGGTTCAGGCGCTGCGTGATCAGCACCCTGGCCTCGACCTGCAAGTCATGCCATCGGCCGGCGAACAGTCAGAAGTCCTGGATCTGCTGGCGAGCCTGGCGCTCAAAGATCTGTGATGGTTGACGGCGGGGACAGCCCCGCTTTTTACCAAATTGGCATAATAACGAGACTTCTTATGGGTTTTCGTTATGAACCTTCATCAATTCAGATTTGTTCAGGAAGCCGCGCGCCGTAATCTCAACCTGACAGAAGCTGCCAAGGCCCTGCACACCTCACAGCCGGGGGTCTCCAAGGCCATCATCGAGCTGGAGGATGAGCTGGGCATAGAAATCTTCACCCGACATGGCAAGCGCCTCAAGCGCATCACCGAGCCGGGACAGCAGGTCTTGCGAAGCATCGAGGTGATCCTGCGCGAGGTCAACAACCTCAAGCGCATTGGTGAACAGTTCAGTGCCCAAGACAGTGGTACCTTGTCCATCGCCACCACGCACACCCAGGCGCGCTATGTGCTGCCCGTACCGGTAGCCAAGCTAAGAGCCACCTACCCCAAGGTCAACATCAGCCTGCATCAAGGCGCCCCCGATCAGGTCGCTCGCATGGTGCTGGACGAAGTCGCCGACATCGGCATCGCCACCGAATCCCTGTCGGACTATCCTGACCTGGTGACCCTGCCCTGCTACGAGTGGGAACACGTGCTGGTGTTACCCCGCGACCATCCGCTGACCCGTCGATCACGCATCAGCCTGGATGATCTCGCCCAGGAACCCCTGATCACCTACCACCCCTCATTCACGGGTCGCACACGCATTGACAACGCCTTTGCGGCCAAGCAACTCTCGCCTCGCATTGCCCTCGAGGCCATTGACTCGGACGTGATCAAAACCTATGTCAGCCTGGGCATGGGGGTGGGCATCGTGGCTGAGATGGCCGTGCGTGAGCAACTCGACCCGTCCTTGGTGGTGGTACCCGCTGGCTACTTGTTTGGTCACAACACGGCACGTGTCGCGTTCAAACGCAATGCCTATCTGCGACATTTTGTCCTGGACTTTGCCGGCATGTTGAGCGAGCGCCTGGACCAGCGCATCATTCACCGAGCCCTGGAAGGCAAACCGACCGACTACGAGTTGTAAGAGAGCGTCACTCTCAAGCCATGACTCAAATACAGCGTGCCCCGGTGTGGCCTTAGTGCTGCAACAAGGCCCACGCCTTGTCCAGGCGTTTGACGCTGACCGGCTGAGGCGTGCGCAATTCCTGCGCAAAAAAACTGACCCGCAACTCTTCCAGCAACCAGCGGTATTCGCGGCTGCGCTCATCCATGATGCCTTTGCGTTCCGCGACCAGCCGCCAGTAACGTTGGTCTAGCGGCTTGAGCTCAGTGCGCTTGGCCAGGTCACGGGCCGGGTCGGTGCGAAGTTTGTCCAGCCGCAATTGCATG
>JACCDP010290553.1_pt1 | contig 48412 bp, 40 predicted proteins | sample 7445841 | NCBI WGS metagenome assembly JACCDP01 (sample SAMN15323441, study PRJNA562643) | freshwater metagenome | isolation source: river surface water | place: USA:Blue River Watershed | collected 2017-08-17
AATCATCTCTTATGGGTGATAAATCATATTCAGCTACCGCACTTATTTGGAGTACCTTAGACCAATTTGCTATAAGTGGTGGTATTACTAAGATGGATTTTCAAGAGGGTAAATTAAATGCAATACATTCATACGGAACTACATTTGCTTACCTTAAAGGAACGCTAATGAACCTTAATGGGTATACCTGGATTAAACCACATCCCAAATATGGAACATTTGGATATAATGTTGGTTTGATTACCTTATTAATGCAGAATGCAAATAAAAGTGGATATGATGTAAGTTTAAGTACATCATTTGTAGGATTTTGGATGAAACCATATTCTTATAGTAGAAAGGTTACTCTAACTCCGCAAGTATTTGTAATGCAATCACCAATAGCTTGGAATACTGTAACTGGTAATAGTTCAGTAAGTAGAACACCTGGTGCTATTTTAGGATTAGGGTATGATTATAAATTGAGTAGAAGATTTGGTTTATCCGCATCTTATAAAGCAGCTATGACATTTACTCCTGAATTTAATTTAATGAACAACTTTCAAATAGGTTCAAAAATGGTATTTTAGGATAAATTAATATTTATACACATAAAATATACAAACATATGAAATATATAAAAAATATCATATTAGTTATTCTTATTGTTTTGGTTGGGTATAACATTTTTACTAATAATAGTATCCGTACTGATGTTGAAGCATATAATAGAAAAATTGATTCTCTACAAAATGAGATAGATTCAGTTGAAAATGCAAACGTAGTACTTGATGGTCATATTGAGAAAGTAGATAATGAACTAACTCAAGTAGAAACAAGAGTAATAACAATAAACAAAAACATAACCGAAATTAAAAATAAGACAAATGAAAAAGTTGATGCTGTTAATACCTATACTGCTAATGACCTTATCTGGTTTTTCACAAACAGATACGAAGGAAACATCGGTGGTGAAGCAAGACTCGATAGTACCGTTAAAAGTACCGATAGCAAAGTTGGTCATTAAGGATATCCTTAGTGGCGATGGTGCTAAAGCAGAGTTGAAAGAAGTATATAAAATGTTAGATGAGAAGAATCTACAAATTAGCTTATATAAACAAAAAGATAGTTTGAAAGATGAAAAAATCACTAATCTAAATGTTATTATAGACAAGAAAGACCAACAATTTGCTTTAGAAAGAGAAAAATCAAATAGCCTATTAAAAGAACTTAAAGTTCAGAAGTTTAAAACAGGTGTTTATAAAGCTGGTAGTGGTATAGCAATTGTAATGGTTGTTTTAAGTTTACTTAAGTAATGAAGAAAATATTTGACATAAGACATATAATAATTGTAATACTTTTGTTATTAGCAATTTTGGAATTTATTAATCCAAAAGGTATTATGCCAAATAGAACTATTGCGGTACATGATACTATTGGTATTGAAGTTCCGGTTCACGATACCATTCCGCAAGAGGTAGAAGTTGAAGTTGAAGTGCCGGTTGAAGTGGAAGTTGAAAAACCAGTACCATACGCTGTGCATGACACAATTCAAGCGGTTGTAGATACAAACCTTATTGTAAACAATTATTTAAATAGTGTTAATGTATTTACAAACACATATAAGTTTGATAAGAAACAAGGTTCTATTACAATAATTGATACTATAAGTAAAAATAAAATAGTAGGTAGAAAATATACAACCAAAATAACTCCAATTACAGATACTCTTTATTTACCAGAACCTTTTAAAAGAAAAGTATTCTTTGGTATAGAGGGTGGATTCAATCAAGCTGATTTTATGAATTCAGTTGGAGCGGGTTTATTAATCAATAGTAAATCGGATAAAATATACAATTTAGGAATTGGTGTTAATAATAGAACAACCGATGGCACAAATGGTGAATTCACTCCATATATCAGAGGTGGTGTATATTGGAAAATAAAATTAAAGAAATAATGATAAAGCTAACACAATTAAACGAAGCATCAGAAGTACAACTTGGAGAAATTCCAGTTACTAAAGCAAAGCAAGTGATGGCATTTGAAAAAATAATAGGTGGGAAGCACTCTCAAATATTTGATGGTATTCATGGATTCATTGTTGATATAGAAGTAAAAGGTGGACATGGTAATTATAGATTTGAAGCAAGTGATTTAAAAAAGTTGTTATCAATTGGTGTTCGTTGGATAGAAGCTGATGGTGATTTAATTTCAATAGGATTTTAATATGATAAAGTTAAAAGATATATTAGAAGAAAATTATTCGCATATCAGATATTTGGTGTCTGACCTTAAAAACTTATATTATGAAGTTGATGATGATAAACTAAAAAAGATTATAGTTGATTTAATTCCTAATGGTTCTTATTATCAATATACACCAAATGATGCCGATTTTTACATTAACAAATTTAATGAATTGGAAAAGTTAAGTAAAAAGGTATTAAAACCAAACAACCCAGCTTTTAAAACAATACAAAAAGTAATCAAAGGTGGGTTAGAATTTTGGGATAAAAAAGAAAGTGTAAACGAAGCAACTACATCTTGGTCTAAAATGATGCAAAGTGTTAGAAAAGGAGGCTCTGGCCCTTGGTCATTAGTTGGTATTGAAAACAAAAAAGTTGTTGCTCAAAAGATTAATATTAGAGATAAAAATCTTTTACCAGCACATTTTGAAGCAATGAGAAAAGAAAATCCAAAAGCTAAAATTCATATTGAAGATGCTGGTGGACAAGTAGTTTGGAACGAAAAAAGATAAATGATACTTTTAAGAGATATATTAGGAGAGGACCTTCGTAAATGGTTTGGTAGTGGACCAACTGGTGGTTGGGACCGTTATAATACCAAAGGTGAGAAAGTTGGAAAATGTGGAGATTCCAAAAAGGGTTCTTCATATGCAGCTTGTTTATCAAATGCTAAAGCGGATAAATTGGGTAAAGATGGTAGAGCTGCATTTGTAAAAAGAAAAAGAGCAGCACAGTCCAAAGCAGGAGATGCTAAAAAAGGTGGAGAAAAATCAAAAGGTCAAAAACCAACATTTGTAAAAACTGGAGCATAATGATAAAGCTAACTGATATAATGAATGAGAAATGGAGTCAAAAATATAAAAGTTCCATTAATTGTAATAATCCAAAAGGTTTTTCACAAAAAGCACATTGTCAGGGTAGAAAGAAACATGAATTAGTAGAAGAAGCAATGCAGTTATTTTTAGAAAAGAATTGTCCAACTGACCCAGCAAAGTGGTCAGCATCAAAAGCAGCAGCAAAAAGAAAGTTTGATGTTTACCCATCAGCTTATGCAAATGGATGGGCTGCAAAAAATTACAAATCTAAAGGTGGCGGGTGGAAAACCTGTAAATAAAATGATAAACGAATGTATCATCGTATCTAAGGAAATTGGAGATAAATTTATCTTAGCAAAAAATAGAGATAGAGCTTATAATCCAGAATTAGAAATTGTTCACACTATTATAGATGGTGTTGAAGTTGCTTATTTACATGATACAATTACCGATTGGAGTGAAGGATTAAACGAAAACGGAATTGGTGTTGTTAATTCTGCACTATTAGTTGGGCATGATGAAGCGGAACATAAAATTGTGAAGAAAGGTGGAAAGCCTGGTCCTGATGGAGATAAGATGAGAAATATTATCAAACAACCTACCTTAAAAGATGCTCTTAAAGCAGCAGTAACATATAAGGGTAAGAGTGGATTATCTCTTAAAGGTCATACATTTGTATCATCTCCAAAACATATGGTTAGTATTGAGACTACATCAAAGCATAAACCAGATATCAAAATACAAAATACAGAATCACCGGTAGTTCGTACAAATCATGGACATATGTTTACCGATGCCGGATATACAAATGGTGAAAAATATTTAAGTTCAAAAATGAGAAAAATATCAGCTGAAAAATCAGTTGATAAAGTTGGTGATTGGAAAGAAATATCTCAAGCTATGAGAAAAGAGTTTTTTCCAAAAAGACCCGCTTTGAATATGAAAAGGGATACAAAAGAAATGTCCACTTCTTCTCAAACGGTAATGAATCTTACTGACCGTATATTACAAATTACATACTTTAAAGATAAAGTAAAGGAGTTTAAGGGTATAAACAATCAACTTCCTAAAGATTATCAACCTAAGATAATAATTGAGGTAATCGAATTATAACCCCACTTTTTTTATAATACATATTTATAGACATACAAAACAAAAATCGTATGTCAACAGAATTCGAGTTATTTAAAGGAAAAAATCTAAGTTCTCTATTTGAGGATATCTATAACAACCAACTTTCTAAAAAACAAAAGATAAGTGGTTTAATCGAAGAACTTAAAAAAATGGTAAAGCATGCGGGTGATGTCGCATCTATTGGACCTGTATTATCTTCATTGATTGATAGTTCGGTAAAGAATGATGACCAATTGGTTAAATTGGCAACTATTGCAACTAAAATTATAGCAGCAGAAAAGAAAACAGAAGGACAAGATGGTTTCCTTACTGAATTTGAAAAAAATCAATTACTACAAGAATTAGAAGAAACTAAGCAAGAAGTTGAAAGAGTAGATGATTTGGAATTTGAATTGGAAGATTTAAAAAAGAAAATGAAGTAATATGGGATTATCCAGTGCAAGAGAAAGTATAGCATCCGGAATAGGAAGTTTATCTAATCAGCAATCTGAAAAGAAAGTTGGTTGGGTATATGATGTTATATTAGATGAAAATAATCAATATGCCAAAGATAAAAAATTTGGTTCATCTATTATAGGTTCAATACGTTTTAGAACTGCAGATAACACTAGTCCTAACGAAGCAGATTTGCCAGTTGCACATCCAATGGATAAAAACTTTGTTAAGTTACCAGTAAGGAATGAGCTTGTAGAAATATATACGGTTGAAGGTAGTTACTATTATAGAAGAATTGGTCAAGAACCAAACCCATCTAAAGGTGCAGCTGATAACGCAATATCTTCATATTTTTATCCACAAAAGCAAGAAGAACAAAAAGCTCAAAATTATCAATCAGTATCTGCAACCGGAATTAGTAGAACAAATCAGGATAAATCAAAAGAGTATGATGGGTATGGTAAATATTATAAAAACCAATCCGATATTCATAAGTTAAAATTATATGAGGGTGATACTTTAATTGAAAGCCGTTTTGGGCAATCAATAAGATTTAGCGGATACAATAATCCAGAGAATAAATTTTCACCAACGATTATTATAAGAAATTCTGAAAGTGCTGAAAACAAAAAGAAAGAAGTTTTAGCATCGGTAGAAGAAGATGTAAATAGAGATGGTAGTGTTATTGTAATTGGGTCTGACCAATATCAATTACCATTTCAACCTGGTACGGTTGATGATGGTGGTTCATCTGATTTTGAAACAAAACCAAATAGTTTTAAATCGTATCCTTCAAAATTAATAGGAGACCAAATATTATTTAATTCTGGTAGAATTATATTATCGGCAAAGAACGCCGAAATGATATTCTATTCTAAAAAGAATTATGGATTTATTTCCGATGGTGGGTTATCAATAGATAATAAACTTGGTATTGATGTAAATGTTGGAGATGTTACAAATATTACTACTAACGATAGAGATATTAATTTTAATACCGGAAATGGTAAAATTAATTTAGGAAATAAACAATTAGAACCAATGGTTAAGGGTGATAAGTTAGTTGATATTCTTACACAACTAATTGATGCAATAACTCAACAGGTTTATCTAACACCTTCTGGTCCATCTGCAACCGGTCCAACAAATTTACCAACTTTCAATTCTATAAAATCAAAATTGAAAACAATATTAAGTGAATTAAATTCTACCGCATAATGTCTTGGCAAATTTTTAAACAAAATATTTTAAGATTAGCTAATAATCCTGAATCTATAAAGGATATAGATACCGTTGCAAAAGCATATGCTTTAGAATATGATGCTGCAATAAAAAGAGGCAGAGATGTGATGCATGGTGTTAGTGTAAAAAGAGGAAATGTTGAATTAATGGAACAACTTTTCAAAGCTGCATTTATCAAAGGACAATCATCAACTGGTCCATATGATTTGGTTGGAGAAATGGGAAAAGGAGTTTTGGCATATTGGCAAGGTGCTGAATTGAATAATTTTCCAATACCATTAATTCCATCACCTGGTGCAACTGTAAATGTTAGTGTTACTTCAAATGTAGTTACCAATCCTGGTACTTGGGCACCGGTAGTTAGTGTACCATCAATACCAGAACCATCGGTTGAAGAATTATTAGCAAAAATACCTGATGATAATAATACATTAGAAGCAGCAACACCTTTAGTTGAAGAAACGGGTGTAGAAGTATTAACTGATGGTGGTGATTTACCTAGTCCACAAATATCTGACATACAATCATCTTTACCGCCAGATAATCCACCATTTCAAGTATTATCAGAATCCGATGCTACACAATCTGCAACGGAAGACCCATCATCTAATAGTCCGATAACAAACAAAGAAGGTAGTCCAATAAATTGTGGTAGTGGAATAGATTACAATCAGAAACTATCTCCAAATTATAGATTAAGAGATTTATCAATAGGTACAATATTCCCACATAAAATAAAAGCACAAGCAGGATTTACTGAACAAGAGATTGTTTGTAATCTTCAATATGTTGCAGAAAATATATTAGAACCATTTAGAGCACAATTTCCTAAGATAAGAGTTAATTCTGCTTTTAGAGGAAAACCTAGTATACCTGGTGGAACATCTCAACACGAAAAAGGAGAAGCTGTTGATATACAAATACCTGGAATATCTCCAAAAGATTATTTGACGGTTGCGAATTGGATTAAAGCAAATTTACCTTTTGACCAATTAATATTTGAACATGGTAATAGTATATGGTTACATATGAGTTGTTCGAGAACTAGAGGTAAACAAAGGAAACAACTTTTAACTATGTTGAAAGGGAAGTACGAACCAGGACTTAAATGTTATTATGCGTAGTATATGTCAGTAATACCGCCTACAAATAATCCAACTTTAATAATTGATGATTTTATCAATTATGCAACTGCACACTTATCTACACTTAGTGGTGTAATAAATACTATATCATTATACCCACCTATTGGAACACCTGGACCTGGAATAGTACCTTGGAATAGTTATCAGGTAGACCCAGCAACACCTGGTGGTGGACCTGCATTACCAGAAACTCCAGAAGTTGATACCACCCCAATTGAAATGAATGATGGACAGTTATTAGCTTCAGAGAATGCTTCCCTTGAAGGTGCTAATATAAACGAAGCAACTGCAATCGCTTTTGATGAGAACGTAGTAAGTACACCACCACCTGGAGGATTAGAGTTAAGTGACCAACAATTTCAAGCTGATGCTTTGAATCAACCAACACCATCTGAATTACAATCGGATGAACTACCAAAAGATGATATAAAACCTGTACCTAACTATAAAACAAAAGTTAGAGTACCAGATGCATTAGTTTTGGCTATGAGAAAATATGGTATAGCAAGAACTCCTTTAGAGAGAGCACATTTTTTAGCACAATGTGACCACGAATCTGGTACTTTTATATACAAAGAAGAATTGGCATCTGGTGATGCGTATGAAGGTAGAAAAGATTTAGGTAATACTCAGAGTGGTGATGGTAGATTATATAAAGGACGAGGATATATACAATTGACAGGTAGAGCAAATTATAGAAAATTCGGACCAGTAGCTGGTGCGGATTTTGAAGGTAATCCAAAAAGTGTTGCCACAAATTATTATGCAGATACTGCTTGTATGTTTTGGAAATCTAATAGATTAGGTTCAAAAGCAGTGGATTCTTCTGAAACAACCATAAAAGTTATAACAAAAAGAATTAATGGTGGTTATAATGGATTAGCGGATAGAATAAGAAAATTTACAAAATATTGGACTGAATTACAAAAAGATGGAACTTTGTGGGAGTAATTCCCAAAAATAATCAATTCAAATATTTATAAACATAACAAATAACGATATATGGATACTGATAAACTTTTAAAAGCCATTCAAATCTTAATTAAAGAGGAATTAAAAGAACAATTACCAGCTCTTATTAAGGAAACTGTGAAGGCTGAAATGAAAAAGATGTTAGCAGAAGGTAAACAACCTGCTAAACCAAAATCAAACGGATTATCTATGGCTAAAGCTATTTTAGGCGATGATGAAACAATAACTAAACAACCTGTTAAAGAAGGTACATATAGTAAAAATCCAATGATTAATCAAATTTTAAATGAAACAAGACAAGCGGTTTCAAACGATGGTGGATTTAGAACAATGAGTTTTGGACAGGCTGATATGGGTTCTATCGTTGGTAGAACTGCTTTAGCAGAAAAAATGGGTTATGGAGATTTAGCTAGAGGACCTCAACCAACTGGATTGGGTGTTCAAACTGGCGTAGCGGAATTAGATAAAGCTTTCAATAGAGATTATTCAGAGCTTGTTAAAAGATTTAAGAAGTAATGGCAATTGTATTAGGTAAAAAGTTAGTTTTAGATACTGCACAATTTAAAGATTATGCAATAGGGATAACTTTACCTATACAAATATCTGATGTAGCGTTTAATCAATCGTTTACAACAACCGAACAAGTTCGTTCAAATATAAAAAGTTTATTACTTACAAAAAAGTACGAGAGAGTGATGCAGCCTGATTTAGGAAGTGGATTGCAAGAGTTATTATTTGAACAAAATACCGATGATTTTGCTGAGAGGTTAGAATCAACTATAAATGATACAATGGCTAAATGGTTACCTTATGTATCAGTTGAAGAAATTGAAATTGACCAATCAGATGAATTAAAAGATAGTAATTCTGTAAATGTTTCAATAAAATTTAGAGTTGGAGAAACACCATCTCTAGATGTAGTAACTTTTAATGTACAGGCTTAAAATTATGGCAATAACAAGTATAAATAAAAATTTTAAAAATAAGGGTAAAGATATTAAATACCTAAATAAAGATTTTTCTGGATTTAGAGATAATTTAATTGATTTTACTAAAACTTATTTTCCTAAAACATATAATGATTTTAATGAAACATCACCTGGAATGATGTTCATAGAATTGGCATCATATGTGGGCGATGTTTTGGGATATTACATAGATGATACATTAAAAGAATCTTTACTACCTTATGCAGAAGATGAGAAAAGTGTAATTGCACTTGCTCAATTTTTAGGATACAAACCAAAAGTATCATTTCCTGCAATAACAACAATATCAGCATATCAATTAGTACCATCAATTGGAAATGGTATTAATAATAAACCGGATGAAAGATTTTATTTGAGAATAAAAGAAGGAATGATTCTTCAATCAAATAACGGAGTACAATTTAGAACAACTGATAGGGTTGATTTCAATGATGAAGCAGATAGAGAGATATCAATATATCAAAGAGATGTGAACACTGGAGAACCAACGTTTTATTTAATTAAAAAGTTAGTTCAGGCTATATCGGCAACGTTGAAAACAAAAGAGGTAACATTTTCTAATTATCAAGCATTTCAAACAATAGAAATAGATGATACTAATGTTGTACAAATATATGATGTAAGAGATTCTAATAATAATAAATGGTATGAAGTTCCTTATTTGGCACAAGAAATGGTATTTGTTGATAAACCAAATAATGAATTAAACGATCCAGATTTATATCAGTTTAAATCAACTGTTCCTTATGTTTTAAAAACTTTAAAAACTCCAAAAAGATTTGTAGCAAAAGTAAATGAAGATAAAACTACTACAATACAATTTGGTGCAGGAGATTCCTCAGCTTCAGATGAATTATTAATTCCAAATCTTAAAAATGTTGGATTGGGTTTACCAAATTCAATTGATAGACTTAATGAATCATTTGACCCAACAAATTTCTTAAAAACAAAAACATACGGAACTTCTCCATCAAATACAACAATGACTGTTAGTTATTATGTTGGTGGTGGTAATTCTTCAAATGTTGCAAAAGGAACTATTACAAGAATAGTTGGTATAGAATACGAAGAAGATTTAACCGCATTAAGTGCAGCTGAATTAGGTTTATATAATGCTGCAAAAAGTTCTTTAGCGGTAGATAACGAAATTCCTGCAGTTGGTGGTAGAGATGGTGAAACGATTGAAGAAATAAGACAAAATGCATTAGCAAACTTTGGTTCTCAAAATAGAGCAGTAACTGCAAAAGATTATCAAGTAAGAGCTTTATCGATGCCACCAAAATATGGTTCGGTAGCAAAAGCATTCGCCGTTGCAGATGGTACTTTAGATAATAACTCACCATCTTCAATATTGGCATCTCCAAACACTTTACAAGAATTTACCGATTTGGTAATGAGTTTTGTAAATAAACCAGATGCCGAAGAACCAACTCCAGCATCGGTTAAAAATGAAATACAAAACTTTTTAATTGGTAAGAAGGGAAATATTGATGAAAAAAATAATCCATTTGCAATTAACTTATATTTGTTAGGATATGATGTGAATGGACATCTTACGGGGTTGAGTAGAGGTGTAAAAGAAAATCTTAAAACATATATGAATGAATACAGAATCCTAACGGATGGTATTAATATGTTAGATGGTTTTGTAATTAATATTGGAATTGATTTTGAAGTTATTGCATACGAAAACTACAACAAATCTGAAATTGTAACTAAATGTATAAACGAATTGAAACAATACTTTGATGTTAATAATTGGACATTTAATCAGACAATAAATTTGAGTGAAGTTGAATTATTGATAGCAAACGTTGAAGGAGTTTCATCAGTACCAATGTTAAAATTAACAAATAAGTGTGGTGGAAGATATTCTACCAATTCGTATAATATAGAAGCGGCAACTAAAGATAAGATAGTTTATCCATCATTAGACCCATCGGTTTTCGAAATCAAATATCCTGATACGGACATTAAAGGTAGAGTAAGATAATGGCATACTATTTTTTAACAGCATCAAAAGATGCATCGGTATATCTTCAACAGCCAAATCAAAACACTGGTCTTGATGAAGTATTGGAGATTAGTAAAGTGTATTATGGAAATATAAAAGATATTTCTAGAGCACTTCTTAAATTTGAAGTTGGGTACATATCTCAATCTCTTTCTGCTGGCTCTATAAAAATGAAAGAAGCTGAGTTAATTTTAAAAGAAACTCAAAGTGAAGAAATACCATTAGAATATACATTATATGCATACCCAATTTCTCAAAGTTGGGAAATGGGTAAAGGTACTAGATTTGACAATATATCAACTGCGGGTGTTACTTGGAATTATAGAGAAGGTGATACGAAAGTAGATTGGTTGATAAATACATTGCAAGCTGGAAGTGATGCAAACCCAAACAATGGTACTGGTGGAACTTGGTACACATCATATGGGTCATCACAAGGATTTAATTATCAATCTGCTGATATTCAAATGGATATTACCTCTATGGTAAGAGCTTGGATTAGTGGTTCTATAACAAATGATGGGTTGATAATAAAGCATTCTGATGTTAGAGAAAATAATACCGAAGATTATGGTATAGTTAGAGTTTTTAGTAAAGAAACAAATACGATATATCAACCAAAGATTAGAATAGGTTGGGATGACCAAATATTTGAAACAGGTTCATTAACTGCATTAACTGCAGATGATATTAAAGTTGGTGTTACTAACTTTAAAAAAGAATATAAAGCGGGTACAACACCAAAGATAAAAATATTTGGTAGAGAATTGTATCCTTTGAAAACTTTTACAAATAAGTTTTCTTACAATACTATAAAATATTTGCCAACTTCTTCTTATTATCAAATAAGAGATTTTGCATCAAATGATATCATAGTTCCATTTGGAGAATATTCAAAAATAAGTTGTGATGAGAATGGTAACTATATAAAATTAAATTTATCAAATTGGGAAGCCAATAGAGTATATAAAATTGAATTTAAAGTAGATTTGAATGATAACGTTCAATACTTTGATGAAGATGTAACATTTAGTATTGTAAAAGATTAAGATGACAAAGAAAGGTTTACAAAACGAAAGTAAAATTAGTGAAATATTACAAAGTGGTTCTTTGGCTATAAAAACAAAGAATAACTTTGGTGTACACCTTTTTGATGCAAAAGATAATGAAGATGGTATTATTAGTGGTAAACTAACAAAACCAAAATACAATGTTGATGAGATATTAAAATCGGTAGACACAACAATTATTGAACTTCTACCTGTATCAGCACCGGAATTACCAGATACTGTACTGAGAGTTATATATAACGAAGCATTGGATGAAATTGCTGCAAGAGATAGAACAATTGAAGGTTTAAATAAGAATGTTTTAGATTTAAGAGCAAAGGTAAAGGAATTAGAAATTGTTTCACAAAGTTTGAAGGTAGAATTAGATGCTAGTTTATTAAATGTTGCTGTTGCGCAAAATGAAACACAACAATCAACGAGTAAAATATCTAGTACGGTTGTAGAACTTCAAAACGCTATTCAAAGAGCAACTGCGGAATCAATTCAAAGAGTTTCTTTATATGCTAGGGTTCAATCTTTGGCACAAGAAGTGGATAATCTTAGAGAGCAATTATATGGAAAGCAAGCAAAATTAGATGCAGGTGCAAAAGTAACTGAAGATTTTTCTGCAAAAGTTGTTAATGTAAGTGATACGAAGTTTCCTGATATAACTTTTAGAGCTAGAGCAAAAGATGATGGTAGAGGTAATTGGATTAATGGTCCAGAAATTGAATTATCAAACTTTACAAATGGGCCTGTTACTTTAACATTTACACAAGATGGAGAAATAGCTGGTATATTTAATGCAATACCATCTCAACAATTATCTGCGGGTGATACTAGAAAAATAACTTTACAGGCTAACACTGGTAAAATTGATACATATAAGCCAAAATCTGGATTTGGATTTACCGGTGATACCGAATATAAAGGTAATATTATTATTAAATCGGCTAAAGGAAATATAAACATACCTGTTGCGTTACAAAAAATGAGAGGAAACCAATGGGGTTAAAAATAGATTATGGCAATTAAGAATATAAAAGAAATAATCAAAAACAAAGGATACTTTGTTCAACAAAAAGATAGAAAAATCTTCGAAGAAGGAGATTTACAATCTTTTTTTGGATTTGGTGATAAAGATGCCATAGAATTTATAGTATATGATGCAAACGATAACCAATTACCACAAGCTGACGGTAATCTAGTTAGATATATTCCAATGACTTCTCAAAACATAAGTGACTATTTTTTAATAGCAGAAGGAACTGTCTTTCAACAATACAATTTACCAAAAGAATACTTTATAGATGTTGAAAGATTACTAAGAGAAGCGGGATATAATAATGGTATTTTTAAAACACAAATTACTTTATTAAATAAAAGAGTTGGAAGCGAAAAAGAATATGAGAAGTTATGGATACAAGAAATATCTCCATCTAGAACCGAAGTTAGATTATTACCTTTAAAAAAAGATGGTAAGATTGATAGGAAGTTACAAGAAAGATTTGATATTTTTGTTAATAATGGAGATTTCAGAGATGATACTGAATACTATGGATATAATGCTATAAGTGCGATTAATCCAAATATAATAGATACATTCTTAACACAAAAATATGGAAACTCTTTTGTAGAAAAACTTTTAAAAGAATACAACATTCCAAATTTAGATATTTTCTCTGGAAAAATATATTCTAAATTTATTGAAGCGGCAACATACGAATTTCAAAATAGAATATCGGATGTAAATAACGCAAATTATGGAAAGTATAAACCAACTGAACAAGAAGCACAATTATCAAAGACTGATATTATAAATCTTTGTAAAAAAATATTAGTTCAGATTATAAATTTTTATTTATATAAACCAAATATATCTACAACCGCTACAATTGTTAATGAAACGGATAGTAGTCAGGATATTGTTAATAAAGTATTACAATCATATGATGCTACTACACAGTATCCAACTAATCCACCTACGATACAGAGAGCTACACAGGAAAAACCTATATTAACTCAGAAAGAATTACAAAACATAAAAGAAGCGGAAAAAGAAACACCGTATCCTGCAAAAGATACTTTCATAGAATATAAATGTATTGGATTTGACCAATATGGAGTATATCACGATGGTGCAGGTGGAAAGTATGAAAGATTGGTAGAAGTAAATTCTTTATCTTGTGGTTATGTTGCACCTGATCCTGGTGGTGGAAGTGGAAGTGGCGGTGGTGGAGGCGGCGGTGGCCGCGGCGGTGGTGGTTATAATAATGAACCTCGTAATCCATGGGATCCAGATGGACCAGTAGGACCGAGACCAGACGATATGGCACAAAAATAATATATAAAAACTATTTATAAATTAAATGGGAATAAGAAATAATAGATTGTACAAAGAAGATACTCGTAATGAATTAACACCGGAATTTACCGATGATAGTTTGTATGATGAATCTTTAGGTGGTAGACCCCCCGTTGGTGGTGGCGGTGGTGGCGGGAGTATACCTGGTAGCGATACACTTATCCCAATTAATACAACACCAACTGGCGAACTTAATGATGATTATCAAATCACTGTATCTGTAAATGCGAATGAAAAATCCAGCATTCTTGTAGATGGAGTTTTAACTTATAGAGAAACTCCAAATCTTCTTCTTTTTAAAATAAGTGAAATTGTAGGTACTAATAAAACAATTACTATTTCAAAAAATAAATATAAAACCGATGAACGTTATATAATCGATGTAGTATTAAATCCATTTTTTAGTGAAGCGCAATTAGAAGCTATAAAACAAAATTATGGATACAAACTAGAAGATTTATTTAATAATATTGTAAACTCTCCAACTGAAAAATATTATTCTTCAACAAAATTATTTGTACCAAGAGTTAGAAAATTTATAGGAAGTACGCAAGTAGAATTTCCAAATTTAATAGATAACACCGCAATATCTCTTACGTTTGATATAAAACCACAAACAGAAGTACTACCGGATGATGGCACTAAAATGTATTATCAATATTTGATTGTTAGAAGCGGTATTCCCGCTAAATATGAAGATAGTATTTTAACTTATAGAGATGTAAAAGGACAAGTACAACAAATTCAAACCGATAAATATGGTCCTGTAACTAATGTGTGTGCCGAAGAAAATTCATGGGGTGGTAATGGGCAAGCATTATATACAAAAACACAAATTACTATTTGTATCCCATCTGGTGGAGACACTGGTGGCGGTGGCGGAGACACTGGTGGCGGTGGTGGAGACACTGGTGGCGGTGGTGGCGGTGATGTAGTAACGATTGCAACTGGACCTAAAATTAATTTAATATTTGAAGGACCTGCTAACGCAGTTGAAGGTATATTTTCTGAAGCTGTAATTAGCACAAAAAGATTATCGGATGCAGATAGAAGGGTATTATTATCAACTAATGTAAAAGAAATAGTATTTCCAGAAATAGCAAAAACATTACAAATTAAATCAACAAATCCTTCAAATTATAGAATTCGTCAAATTGTTGTAAAAGGTGAAGGACTAAATGAAGAAATTTTAACAGCAACACAGGCGTTTGAAACAATATCAACTATAATACAAGGTGATAGAAATTATAGAGTTTCAATTTTTGCAGAAGAAATATTCATTCCACGTGTTGAAGTACCAACTATATCATTTTATAATAATGATGTAAAAACAATTAATAAAAATTCAATTACTTCTGGAGACGCAACGTTTCCAATAGGAATTAACATTAGTGAAAATACTTCTAAGATAAAATACTTTATTGGTGGAAAATCTTATGAAAAAGTGGTAGATGTATTTGCATCGCCATTTTTAGTTCAAATACCGGTTAATATTTTTGAAAATTTAGGAACATATAAAATAATATTTGTTGGAAATAATCAAAGTGGAGATTCTGACTCAATTGAAACAAATATAAACGTAGTAAACGAAATATACGTTGGAACTCCAGATGTAAGAAATATTGTTTATCCTAAAAATATAAAGGGTGCTGATTATAAAGGATTAGATGTTGATTTTGAAATACGATATGATGTAATCGATACAACAATAGTTAGAATTTATAAAGATGGTAGTGATAAATTTATAGAATCAAGTCCAACTGCACTTACCGGTAATAAACAATCTTTTAACTTTAAACGTTTATACGAATTAGCGGGTAATAATGTAGAAAATGGTAATACAATTTCAATAACATTAAATCTTATACCATATAATTTAAGTGGTAAAGACCCGGTTATTGGTAAGAAAGAATCGGTAACTATTAGTTTTAACAAATCTGATTTAGAAATACCAAGAGAAGTTGCTATTAGTAGATTAGCGGAAGCATTTGTAAATCAATTTAATTTAAAAGATGTTAAAGATGAAACTTCAAAGCACTTAACACACTTTTTACATTTAGGAGATGCTGATAATAAATTAATATCAAACTGGGTAGGTGATAGAGGTTCTTTGATTTTAAAACTATATGAACCGCTACCAACATCAGTACAACCAAATCAGCAAGTTTTTATTTCTAAGATTCAATCTAATCCAATTGTTGAAACAATAACAATTACTGGAATTGATGAAGACCTTTGTCCACCGTTAAAAGGACCTAATTTTTCTTTAAATCCAGATAATGGGATTGGTTATAGATATTTTGAAGAACTTACCGCGAGTGGTTCTTTAACTTCAAATGATATTGTTGTTAAGTATTTGAATACAAATGGTATTGATACTTCAAAATTAAACATACAATATGTAAGTAGTTCATTCTATACATTTGATAACTTTATACACTATGGTTCGGCAGAAGAAAAAGCAAATAACTTTTTCTATAAAATGCAATTGTTGGAAGATTATACAAATAGATACGAAAGATTAATACAACCAACATATTCCCCACCACCTGGTCCAATTTTGACTGAAGATGGGTATAAGGTAATAACCGAAGATGGTTTATTTAATATTATATATGAAACGTTTGTTTACAGAAACGTAAATGAAGGAAATGAGGCAAAACGATTACTTACCGCTATAAATGAATTGATAGCAGGGCTTGATGGATTTGAAAAATGGTTATATAGTTCAACCAATAACTTAGCGTATCCAAAATCACAAACCACAACTATATTTGGTAACATCATATATGTTTTAAAAGATACAAATGATGCAATAGTAACTGCTTGGTATGAAGCTTTAATAGCAGAAGCAGCAGAATATGACAAGTATAATGCAAACTATTTAGTTAATAATATACCGGAATTTATAACAAGAGATTCTGATAATTCTGAATTTATTTTATTCTTAGATATGATAGGTTCTCACTTTGACATATTGTGGACTTATATAAACGGAATAAAGAGAGTAAAAAATGTAAATGAAAATTCAGAATTAGGAGTATCCGATTCGTTAGTATGGTATTTATTGGAATCTTTAGGATGGAAAGGTAAAAGAGCATACGATTCCCAATTCCTTTGGGAATATGCGTTTGGTACATATCAAGATGGTAGTCCAAAATACTCAATGTCTTTAGAAGAAGCTAACAATAAAATTTGGAGAAGAATTTTAAATAACTTACCTTACTTATTAAAACATAAAGGTACTTCTAGAGCACTTAAAGCTGTGATGGCTTGCTATGGTGTACCACAATCTATGTTGACTATAATGGAATTTGGTGGTCCACAAAATCCTTCTGAAAATGGTTCTACTAAATTTACATTTGATGATAGAACAGCGGCTATAAATTTACAACCATCATCATCTATAATAATTCCTTGGCACGAAACAAATGGGGCGTACCCACAAGCGATAGAATTTAGAATAAAACCAGATGTTGTAAAAACAACACATATTGTTTCATCATCTGCTTTTGATTTATATCTTTATCAAACAACTGGTTCAAAGGCAAGATTAGAATTTAATTTAGGAAGTGGACAGACACAACCTTATTTTGAAACATCTGGTGTGGGTGCTCCATATATAACATCTTCGATTGTATATGTTGAAGGCCCTTCACAATTTACCGAATCACTGGATTTTCCATTTACAACTGATGAGTATAGCCAAATATTGATAAATAAAAATGATTATGGACCAAGTTATTCATTGTATGAAGTTTTATTAGCATCTACAAATGGTGAAAGAATAACTACATATGTGAGTATGTCTATTTTGACATCACCAACTGATTGGACTGGTTCACAATTATCAATTGGTAATGATTTTGATGGTACATTGGATGAGGTTCGTTTATGGAGAGTTCCTTTACAACCATCTAAATTCCAAAACCATGCTTTACATCCAGACGCCATCAATGGTAACTCATATACGGCATCAACTGCAGATTTATTATTCCGTTTAGATTTTGAATATCCAAAAGATAGAACTAAAACTGAAAATTTAGGAATATTAAACGTTGCTATAAATGAAACATATGGTGAACCATTTGCATCTGCAAGTAATATGTATTCGGCATCATCTTATCCTTATCAATATATACCATACGATAGAACTGTAACAGCTACCGTTCCATCTATGGGATTAAATTACTCAAATAAGATAAGATTTGAAGAACAAACATTAGTAACCGATTTATCATACAAAGCAAGAGCAACTAAAAAATCATTTGATAGAGCTCCTATTGATTCTTCTCGTTTAGGATTATTCTTCTCTCCAATTAAGGAGTTGAATATGGACATCTTAAAAGCATTTGGCGATTTCAATATTGATAACTACATTGGTGACCCATCTGATGAATATAAAGACAATTACTCAGAACTTAAGGATTTAAGAGAGTACTACTTTGATAGATTGAATAGAAACATTTATGAATATATCAACTTAGTAAAGTATATTGATAAATCTTTATTTGATGCATTGGCAGAATTAACTCCAGCTAGAGCAAAGGTTTCTAAGGGTTTATTAATAGAACCACACTATTTGGAAAGAAACAAAATTAAGCATACTAAACCAGTAGCTGAAAGTTTCTATGAAGAATCTAATATCGATACTAGAGATAATATTGATATAATTTCATCGTATAATGTTAAAGATACAATTTTAAACGTATTAGAAGATACCGAATTACAATCTAGTAGAAACGATTATCAAACCCAATTAAATGTAATAAATTTTGATTTAGAAGGTAATGATGCTTCATATCAAACTGTTATTCATCCAATTGAAAATGAATTGGAAGCATCTGCACCATTTTATGAAGCATCTATACAAGTTCCAACCGGTAGTAGTTTAACCGGTGAAGCCGATTCATTTACATTCGAAGCTATTGGAATGGAAAAGAATTCTTTATCAAACTTAGGATTTGGATTGTATGGAAAACAAGGTGTTGGTATATTCAAATATTATGATATATTTGGAAACTACACATCTAGTAGACAGAACATATATGCGGTTACCGAAAGAAGATATAAGAAAGTATCAACACAGGTAAGTGGTTATCCAACTGGTTCTGGAGCGGTTAGATATGAGAACAAATTAGTTGCACAATACGATACAAAAGTTTCACTTCTACCTTTTAGTGGAAGTATTACATATGGTTCAAATACGGTTGAAGTTGTAGCATTAGATGGATATTTTCCTACTCACTATAAGTTTGTGAATAATTTATCGGAAGGTATGAAACGTTCATTCTTCAAAGGTTCTTTACAGGATTCAACAACTACACCTGATGGTTTAGACCCGGTTGAAACATTTATTACTAATCCTAACATTCTTAGAGTGGCTAAGACTGGTAGAGGTAGTGGTGAACCGATACTTGAGGTTGACTAATTTGAAAAAACTAAATAGTTATATTTATAGAATATAGAATAAAAACAAAATCAAATGGGATATTTAGATAATACTTCAATTACAGTAGATGCTATTCTTACCAAAAAAGGTAGACAAAAATTAGCATCTGGACAAAGACTTGACATTACCAAATTCGCTTTGGGAGATGACGAGATAGATTACACGCTTTATGAACCAGCGCACCCAAAAGGTTCAGCTTATTACGATTCTGCTATTAGAGCGATTCCGGTTACCGAAGCTACTTCTGATGAAACACAAGCATTAAGATATAAGCTAGTAACACTTCCAAAAGGAACTACACAAATTCCTGTTGTAAGTTTTGGAATTTCTTCAGTTTCTGCATACCAATACGAAGGTGCAGTTGGTTTATTACCAACAACATCTCCTGCTGGAAATCAAAATGCAGGTTATACTATGGTATTGGCTGATAGAAATGCGGGTACTTTAAGAGCTACAAGAAACGCAACTGCAGCAGCAACAATTCCACCATTCTTAGGAGAAGAAGTACAAACAACTGCACAAGTTGTAACTGGATTGGCGTTTGAATTTACACCAAATGGACAATTAACGTTTGATGTATCAACAACAATTACGGTTTATGGTAACGAAACTGGTGGTTCTCAAACTATCCCTGTAACAATTACATATAGACAAGTATAACGATAAAAAAATAATATAAAATATGGCAACAATAAATGACCCAATTATTACCGAACAGATACGAAGTTTAGCAGCGGCAGGTACTGTTGACGTAAATAGATTGGTACAAATAGTAAACTCAGGACTACAACCAGCGGAACAAATCGTTACCGGAGTTGGTGCTACAACAGGTATATTCAAAAAATTTGGTCAATTCGATAGAGTAGATGCAAAAATTGAAATTGTAACTACTGGTATTTGGAGTGGTGATGAGGGTTCAATGGTTTCATTCTTTACATCTTCTGAGCAAGTTGCTGAAGCAAGTGCTGAATATTACTATAATGTGTATAGTTATAATCCACAAATATCATCTTCGGCAGAAGTTCAATTTGCAATTGCTTATGGACACGTAGATGGTAGTGGTTCAATGTTATTATCACAAAATGATGATTCAAAACAAGCTACTAAAGCAACTTACGCACAATATAGAACTTTATTATTAGATGACCCAACCGCTAAATTCAAATTTGAAAATTCAGCAGGTACGGCAGTTGAAACAAATGATGTATATGTTATTAACGTAAATAGAGCTAGATATAGAGAAGAAATGGATGCAGGTAACTGGTCATTATCACTTTCTGGTTCTAATGGTTTAGTAACTTTCGTAGATGATAGTGGTAAGAAATTTGGTGATACTTTAGGTAAAGCTGGTAGAGTGTTTAAAGTAGCAGAAGGTGCATTGAATTTAGGAACACAATCAGACACTACAATTAATTCATATACTGCATCGAATGGTTTGGGATATGGATTATTCTATCCAGATAGAGGTATCATAGTATTGAATCCTGCGGCTATCGGAAATAAGATTGGTAACGTATGGAATGAAGCATTCCAAACAGTAGGTACACTTACACCATCATATTCAACTGCGGCTGAACAATACAACCAAAAAAGATTATACTACGCAATCAAAAATGGTAAAGATTTTGAAGCAAGAAGAACTGAAAGAATATCTACACAACACTATTTTGTAAGAGCAAACAATAGAGAGTTTAACTACTCTAACAATCCTACATATATTGATTCTGATGGATACTTTACAGAAACTTCATTTGAAACTGACCCACAAACTTACATTACAACTGTAGGATTATATAACGATTCAAACGAATTATTAGCTGTAGCTAAAACTTCTCAACCAATCGTTAAATCTTTCGATAAGGAAGTATTGATTAAGGTTAAATTATCATTCTAATTAATTTTTAGATAATAAGTGAAGCCCCCTTTTACAGGGGGTTTTTCATTTATCAAATATTTATATAAAATCAAAAGAAATAAATGTTAAAAGAAATACCAAAATCGGATATTATAGTTAGACCGATAAAGGTTTACAAAGAATGGACATTGGATGAAAACGATGTTGATGCTGTATTCGGAGAAGTTATAACCGGTCTTGTTGATGTTGAAAATGGTGAAACGAGTCATGGATATAACAAAAATGTAATATATTCTTCTATTAAAGCACAATTTTATAGAAATGCATCCACTGCTTCTATATTAACCGAAGTTGGTAAAAGACATTCATACGCTTCCAATTATGAAAGAGTTTTAGGAAATGAATTGGTTGTATTATCAATACCACAAAGATATGTGGGTGAAGGTATAAAAATAGGTAGTGTTCGTTTAGAAGATGAACAAACTCAAAAAGTTTATACCGATGATAGTTTCTCAAATCTATTAGATTCCGGTAGTAATGTAGCCGGTAATATATTTTATGATAGAGGTATGGTTGTTTTAACCAGAGATATAGTTAGTGGTTCGGTAATGAGCAATTTTACATTGGAGTATCGTTCAACACAAACTATATATGAAAACGAAATATTTGTATCGGTATTAGAGAATGAATTCAATGTTTCACAAAACCCTAGTGCAGTTTACGAAATTGGAAACTCTACAAAAGTTGTAAACGTAAGTCAAGCTAGTGCAGGTTTAAGAGGTACTGGTAGTGTTGAAATATCTTATTATGAGCCTGGAACAAAATTGATTCGAAACGGTAGATTCCCATATATTTCTAAAATAAACCCAACTAAAATGGGTAGTTTTGATGATTATCTTATAAGTGGTTCGGTAGACCCAACCGGTTCTTTCTTAGCACCATATATAACTACAATTGGATTATATGATGATAACTTAGATATGGTTGCGGTTGCAAAATTGGCACAACCAATTAAATCTTTACCGGATTACCCATTAAACTTTATAGTTCGTTTCGATACATAGTGTTATATTTATAGTAGTAAATAAATTAAAAAGATGGCAAGTATTTTAGACATATACAAACAAAAAACTCCAAAAACTGGTTTAGCTAATACAAAAGGAGTTGATACTACACCAATAGGAGCTGATAATCCTAGAGGAGAATTTAAACCTTCTAAAGACCTTTCTAAAGATGAAAAAGCTTTAAAAGTTGCAAGAGGTGGACAATTGAAATCTGCAAAATACTCAGATTCAGTTAAAATTAAATAAGTGAGCTGGAAATTTAAGGGAAATAATGTTACAGAAGAAAACACACCAGAGGGTGCGATTGGTTTTGTCTATAAGATTGTACATATACCAACTGGTAAATTCTATATTGGTAAAAAATCACTTACTTCAACTCGCCGTTTGAAACCCCTAAAAGGAAAGGTTCGTAAAAGAGTAGTTCGTAAAGCTTCTGATTGGGAGAAATACTATTCATCAAATGAATGGATTAAGAACGAAGTAAAGGAAGGTAGAGGAGAAGATTTTGAAAGAGAAATCATTCAATTCTGCTTTAGTAAAAAATCACTTACATATTGGGAAGTTTGGTGGCAGTTTAAATTAGATGTTTTGGCTGACCCACAATCTATTAATGAAAATTTAATGGGTAAATTTTTCCGAAAGGATATATATTAATAAACACACGTTATGACACTTACGGAAATTTGTAAAAAATATGGTATCTCAGATTCATATTTAAATTCAAAAGATGACGCACACTCTATTGCAGCTTCATCTCTATTAGACCTTAAAAAAATGGTTTTAGAAAATCAACCAAGAGAGCAAATTGGTGCAAAACTTCAATATTTAGCCGATTTTCTACATGATGTTAAAAATTCTTATGGCGGTTAATTAAATTTGGTTATATCCAAAAAATGTTGTATATTTGTATAAGTTTTTGTGGATATAACCTAAATTATGTTATCGGGAAAGAATAAATTAAAAATAATCAATATATTAGACTCTGCATTGGGGGTTGGTTCATCCTTAAAAGGTAATGAGCAAGCACACCATTGTCCTTTTTGTAATCATCACAAAAAGAAACTACAAATTAACTTAGATACTCAAAGATGGCATTGTTGGGTATGTGATTCTAAAGGTAGAAGTATATCATCATTACTTCGTAAACTTAATGTAGACCTTAGGGATATCGGAATTGTAAGGGATGTATATGGTGATGAACCGGAATACGATTCAAAAGAGGAATATGTAGCAAAACTACAATTACCAAAAGAATTCAAACAATTATATTTTAAACCAAAGGGCATTAATCCTTTGTATAATCAATCATTACACTATTTAAATAAAAGAGGTATTACTCAAGCTGATATCGTAAAGTATAACATCGGATATTGTGAAGATGGCCTTTATGGCGGCAGAGTTATTATTCCTTCTTATGATGATAACGGTGATTTAAACTATTTTATAGCTCGTTCTTTTTATGAAGATGAGAAAATGAAATATAAGAATCCACCAATTAGTAGAGATGTAATTGTATTTGAGAATATGATTAATTGGAACGAACCAATCACATTAGTTGAGGGAGTATTTGATTCTTTCTCAGTCAAAAGAAATGTAATTCCATTGTTGGGTAAATTCTTACTCAGCAAACTCAAAAATAAAATTATGGAAAAGGGTGTTAAGGATGTAACAATTATGTTAGATTCTGATGCCGTAGATGATTCTACAAAACATACTGAATGGTTTCAAAAGAATGGAATCAAAGTAAGAAATATTATCCCAACCGATAAGGATGCCGGTGAAATGGGATTTGAAAAAGTAAATGAAATATTAAAATCCGCCAAAGAGACAAGTTGGGATGATTTGGTGATGGCAAAGTTGAATAATATATGAATAAATTAAAAAGAATTTATCATATTGCGGATATTCATATTCGTAATGTAAAAAGGCACAAAGAATTCAGAGGTGTATTTGAAAAGATGTTTGACGAAATTCGTAAGAGAGGTACGGAAGACTCAATCATTTATTTAGCCGGTGATATTGCACACGCTAAATTAGAAATGTCTCCTGAATTGGTGAAAGAGATTAGTTGGTTATTTACTGAATGTTCTAAACATTGTAAAACCATATTAATTGCGGGTAATCACGATTGTAATATGAACAATTCGGATAGATTGGATGTACTTTCACCTATCGTAGAAGCACTTAATCTACCAAACTTTCATTATTTAAAAGATACTCAAATATTTTGGGAAGATAAAGTAGCATTTGCAGTATATTCTATTTTTGATAATAAAGATAATTGGCCAAAGGCAGATGATTGGACGATGATGCCGGCCAGAAAAAAAATTGCACTATTTCACGGACCTGTGGACCACTCACAAACTGATATAGGGTATGTAGTATCATCCAGACATTTCACAACTGATATGTTTGATGGATACGATTTAGCCCTATTAGGTGATATCCACAAAAGACAAGAACTAATTTCCCCTAAAGGTTGTAAGTGTGTTTATGCAGGTTCGTTGGTGCAACAAAACTTTGGAGAAACATTAGATAAGCATGGTTTCTTAGTTTGGGATTTAGATACACTTACTTATGAAGAAGTTGATATCAAAAACGATTATGGATATTACACTATGGATATTGTAGGCGGTGTAGTACCGGATGTAACCGATTTACCAAAGTTCCCACGACTTAGAGTAAGATTCTCTGATACCGATGCAGTAGATACAAAGAAAGCAATTACTGAAATTAAAGTAAAATATGGTGTTGAGGATTTTACAACAATTAGAACTGATTCATTAGCGAAGAAAAAGACTGGAGATAGAGATAATCAATTAGAGTTAGAAGATATTACTGATATCAACTACCAAAACTCTCTAATAACTGATTATGTTCAAAGAATGATGCCATTTGCAACACCGGAAGATATAGCAGGAATCCAAGCGATAAACAAAGATATCAATAGTAGAATTACGTTGGACGATATTGCAAGAAACATCCAATGGAAGCCGGTAAGATTTGAATTCTCTAATATGTTCTCTTATGGTGAAGATAATATAATCAATTTTGACAAAGTTGGTGGATTGATGGGATTGTTTGCACCAAATGCAAGCGGAAAATCATCCCTATTTGACGCAATCTCATTTTGCTTGTTTGACAAATGTAGTAGAGCATTCAAAGCGGCAAATATAATGAATAATCGGAAAGCGGACTTCCATTGTCAATTAGATTTTCAGGTAGAAGGAATTGAATACTCTATAAGGAGAGAAGCGAGAATGGTTAATAAGGGAAAGAACGTAAAGGTAGATGTGCAGTTTTGGAGAAGTAATGGGACGGAGAGAGAATCACTTAATGGGACAGAGAGAAGGGATACAAACCAAATCATTGAAGGGTATGTTGGAAGGTATGAGGATTTCGTAATGACTGCTCTATCACTCCAAGGTAATAATGCTCTATTCATTGATAAATCTCAATCGGAGAGAAAGGACCTTCTTGCTCAATTTATGGGATTAGATATATTCGATAAGTTGTATGAAGCGGCGAGTGAGGAAATTAAGGAAGTTGCTGTACTCATCAGAAATTTCAAACGTACTGATTTTACTACCGAACTTGCTCAGAAGGAAACCGACCTTAAAGATTCTAAAAAGATTCTCTCTGAATTAGAAACGACTCTTAAAGAATTGAATAAAACTAAGGATGGAATTCAAAACACTATATCCGATTTAAAGGAATCCCTAACCCCAATAGATAGCCGTTTAGAACTATCGACATTGGAGACAGCGAAGGGCAGCATTGAAAGCAAATTGACAACCAATAGAAAGGATAGGGAAGATAAAGAAAGTAAAATAAACGAATACCAATCACTTTTAAATGAGGTATCTCAATCTATAAATGTACATTCGGAAGTTAATGGTTTACCGATAGATGATGCTAAGAAAGAATGGGATTTGGCTAAAGGTAAGATATCAGATGTTCAACAACAAATTGATAAATTAGAATCACAATACGAATCTAATTTGGATAAGTTAAAACATTTGGAACAACATGAGTATGACCCTAATTGCCAATATTGTATGAACAATGTATTCGTTAAGGATGCTATTGCAACTAAAGAGGTTGTAAAGACACAGGAGAAACAATTAGAAACTCTTAATATCGCACATCAGGCTTTAATAAAAGCAACCGAACCATTTGCGGATGTTGATGAAGTATGGACTAGATTAGTGGAACTTCGTAACAAATTCCATAAAGGAATTGTTGTTAGAGAAAAAGCTGAAGCTGAATTAAATGGATTGGAAACACAATACGAACTTTTAATAACACAATTATCTGGTATAAAAGCCGATATCAATCGATACAATGAAATATCAGAAACTATAAAGAGAAACAAAGAGATAAACGAAGAAATTAAAACTTTGGAATCTCAAAAGAAAAATATTGATAAAGAGATTTTAGGAGTAAACAATAAAATCCTACAAAAAACTGGTGAAGTTGGTTCTATAAATTCTTTTATAAATTCTACTAAAGCTAAAATGGATGAAGTAAAAGAATTAGAAAATAGAAATACACTTTACACTTATTACTTAGATGCAGTTAAGAAAGATGGTGTACCTTATGAATTGATTTCAAAAGCAATGCCGGTAATTGAAAACGAAGTAAACAATATCTTAGCACAAGTTGTTGATTTCTCATTATCAATGGATACTGATGGAAAGAACATTAATGCTAAAATCGTTTACGAAGACCAGGAGTGGGCGTTAGAAATGTGTAGTGGTATGGAGAAGTTTATTAGTGGTTTAGCAATCAGAGTGGCATTGATTAACATATGTGGATTACCTCGTCCTAACTTCTTAGTAATTGATGAAGGATTTGGTACATTGGATGCAGATAACCTATCATCTTTATTTATGATGATGCAGTATTTGAAAACTCAATTTGATTTCATTTGGGTAATTTCTCACTTAGAACAAATGAGAGATATTGTAGATGGATTGATTGAGATTAAAAAAGAAAATGGATTTTCTAAGATTAAGTTCTAGAATTTACCGGTAATATATTTTTAGGTAGAGGTTTCTTTGAAGCTTCTACCTTTTCTTTTATAAGGGTTTCCACTAACCCATTTATTTTGTATCCTTTCTCTTTACAAAAATCTTTTAACAATTGATGTACTTCGGCATCAATTTGTATCATAGCGTATTTTTTCATATTATTTCATTCTATAATCTAATTGGTGTACTTTCATATCTCTAAGTAACATTGGTATATGTGTTCTCATAACTGAAATATCCGATATACTCAAATGATATTTTAGTAAACTTTCTGGATGTAACATCTGTCCATCTTCTTCTAAATAAGGTATTAATTTGTAATATAAATTACAATAATAATTCATACTATCCGAATCACCATATGCAAATAAATCATTGCAACCGTCTCTATGGTCCCAACCAATTGGTATGTAAATAGTATTCTTATCGGTTTTTAAAGATATATTCTCATCTATTAAATCCAAATCAAATCTAGATTTTATTACAACATCGTATTTAAATCCATTTTCATTTTCATACATACATTTTAGTAAATTTGCCTGTTTAATAGAATACCACATTCTAAATACGGTTTCTGGATTAGTTTCTGGATGTTTTGAATAATAATGTGAATTTTGTAAAATTTTAGGAAAGTCTTCCGAATATCTAGAGGATACTATGCTTTTTGGATTATATAATTTTTTTAAAAATTCACTGCCAATTTCTGGCATATTATCGTAATTATTTGATATAAAAATATCAACATCATATTTGTCTAAAAGATTCTTTTTTAGATTTACAATGGTTTTATCACCATCTCTATAATGACCGGATAATAGTAATGCAACTTTCATTTTATAACTTCTTTAGTTTTCTTTAGAATTCTATATATAATTATAATTATAAATAAGAAAACAAATATTTATTGAATATAACCCACAAAATTTAAATGGCAAGGATTAAAAAATACGCTGAAGTACTAACACAGAATCTAACAAACTACCAAACTTATGTGGTAGATTTAAACCCAAATTCAACTTATTTTAGAATAACTGAATTCAAAGATACGTTTACGGGTGGTAAAAATGGATTCTTAATTGAAGGTTCTGAACATCTAAAGGAAACAACTGAAATTAAAATTGAAATTTTAGATGTTGATGGTAATCCCATTTATTACGAACCTGGTAACGGTGTACCTGAATATTATGAAGGTGTATCAAAGGTTATTGCGGTTTATGTGTATGATGATACTCCTATTGGAAATGCAAAAATAACAATATTAGGTGAATTAAAAACTTATATAGATGAGAATGGAATTACTCAAGATATTCCTGATGCGTGGAAAGGTGTTTATAATTTAAAGTGGGAAAAAGAATTTAAAGTAAACAAACTATTATCTAACGAAGATAAGGTACGATTTTATCGTAGACCAGAAGTATCTATTACTGAAATAGTAAAACCTATATTTTCAAATGTAGTATCTACTAAATCTCAAACTGGGTATTTAAATGGAACTGCGTTAGCACCAAATTTAGGGCAACCTTTAGCAAACTATACCGCACCCGCATCCTATCTATTAACAACTACCGGTAATACATTTTGGACGGGTTCGGTTGTTGGAACGTATTTAACATTCCCATCATTAACATATAATCCGTTGGTTACTTCAATTGTAAATAGTAGACAGGTTGTTGTACAAACTCCTTATACTGAAAATGGATTGGTAACGGCTTTGGAAAATGTACAATATAATGCTGTATTTGATTATGTTGAAGGTGTTGATAATGTAAAAACTGCATTAACTGGTTCTTTTGCTAAAATACAATTAACCGATTTAACTACATTCGTAGGTGATGTTGCCAGAGTAAAAATATTTAGAAAGTCACAATCAGAAATATCAGATTACCAATTTGTTCAAGAAATAAAATTGGAATCAAATGAATTATTGGTTGATTTGGCATCGGTAACAAAAAATCAAGAGAATTATGGTATTTTTGATGCAAACAATATAAAATCATATTGGGTAACATCTTCGAATAATTTAACCGCTACCTATGACCAAACTTTCTTATTTAATTCGGTTGAACTAAATGGTACAGGTGTAAATAAATTTTATACTTCTAAATCTTTAGATATTACGGAAGGAAATGAATATACTTTAGATTTTAACATACGAAAAGAATCCGTTGGGTCTACTGATGAGTATATTGAATTTTACTTAAGTGGTTCTAGACCATCATCGGTAAATGGTAGTCCTGTAACTGTTCAAGTAAGACAACCTATTACTACGATTCAAACGCAAAATGCAATATTACAAAAACAAAATATTGTTGAAAACATTTCTGCTGAACAAATACAAAATGCAAAACTTTATTTAGATGTAAAAGGAAATGGATGGCATATTGCGGATGTTAGTTTAAAAGCATCGCAAGAAACTTCGTTTAGTCCAGATGAAATTACATTTATACAATCAGTACCAAGAAGTTTACCAATTGAAACATTTGACTATCGTTTTGAATTTTATGATATAAACAACAATTACATTCCCGTATTGGTTGAGGAAAGTAAAACATTTGATGGTGGTAACTTACAAGCAATTAGAAAGCAATTACGATTAGTACCATCGGCAACTGGATTCCAATTTGATTCGGGTTCTAATCCTGTACCACCAACTGTCATTACAATTGAAATTGAAAAAACATTATTGACCGGTTCGGTAACGTTTACTTCACAATCATACGATTTTTTTGGAAACGCTTTATCTAGTTCTGATTATACTGCGTCTTGGACAGGACAACAATATCCAGGTAGATTAGATAACATAGTTGGTTCTACTCCATTTTTAACCGTACAAAACTTTACGGGTTCTAGAACTGATGTTAATATTCAATTAGTATCTATTACCGGTGAATGTGAGGGATATACCGATACGGTTAATATCTATAAAATATTAGATGGATTTGGTGGTGTTAATCATATTATTAGAGATTATAGAGGAACTCAAATTAGAAATAGTAGTACCGCATCGTTAGAAATACAAGCGGTTAGAATTGATGGTATCAACGATATTATATTGAGCCATAGAGCACAAAAAAATTATGGAAACATTCAATTACACGTTATATCCAAATCATTAGAGGGAGTTGAAAAATTTGTAAATTTAGCATATGTTACTGCTAGTAATATGTTCTATGGTTTAACTACTGGTTCACTTGGCTCTAAAGAAATTAACTACAATGCAACATTTAATAGAGATTCTATTGATTTTAGGAGAGTAGTTTATTTGATGCCATCAAGCTCCGCAGCTGGTAAATTTGCATATGAGGCATCATCATCAGTTTTAGCATCGGTTGTATTGGAAGATTTGCAAGATGGTTTGGATAGTGGTAAAGTTGTATTTAATGCGGATTCATTTACAATCAATCCTAGATTAGATACACAATTTAAACCAGTATTTGCATTTGCAACTGCATCTTTTGCAAAAAGAGCAACTGCGGGAGAAAATGAGTATGTAACATCATCATTTCAGGTATATCCATCAATGTCAATTAACAAAGATTATGTTCCTGAATATTGGATGTACTATCATACACAAAGTTTAGACCCAACTCTGACTGTAACTGCTATTGATGATAATAAAATTGTAATACCTTCTCAATTACCATCTAATACAACGGTAAGAAGTCCTTTACAACAAACTAAAAATTTAACATTAACATTTACATATACTGAACCTTGGACTTCCGCATCAGTAAGTTTTGATAAAACATTTACAATAGTACCGGAAGGAAAACCAGGTGATGAGAGTATTGTATTTGAAGTTAATCCTATAAATGTAAACTTAAAGGCAAACTCTAGAGGAGATGTTGTTAGTTATGACCAATCTGCAACAGAAATTAAATTAAAACAGGGTTCACGTTATTTAAAATTTGACCCAAATAGAACCGCGGGAACATTCTATACCGCTTCTCAATCAGTATCAACCGGAATGGGAATATATTCTAAGTTTTGGTCTACTGGTAGTAATATAATGACTGGTAGTGTAATAATAAATCCATCATTTCCGGAATCATTATTAATTTCAAATGCTAGTAAGTTTAATGATTTAAGTGGTAGTATTTTATATAATTTAGAAATACAACCTTACTATACTTCATCGGTATATACTGCAAGTATTACACAAAACTATACAAAAACTTTAGACGGTCCAGAACCAATACAAATATTAATAACACCATCGGCTGTAACATTAAAAGCGGATGAAGTTGGATATGTTAATCCGGTTGATTATAGATTTGCAAATACAACTATTAGAGTAAAAGAAGGTGATGACTTTTTGAGATTTACAACTCAGTCTACTGCACCGGGTACTTTTAGAATTAATAGAGTTGAAACAACGGGTTCTTTAGGAGTATGGAATATCAGAACAGGTTCATTAGCTAGTTCTTCAATTGATACTGCCACTTTGAATTTTAATAGATTCGATTACCCATATGTATCGGCAAGTGCAAACTATACTATTCAAGTATATCCTTACGCATTAGGAGCTGGGCATTTATATACTTCATCAATTTATACCAGAACTCAAACGTTTAATAAGAGTGTAGAAACTCCAAAGGCAAGAACGGTAACTTTATCGGCTATATCTGAAACGATTACATACGATAGAGATACAAATGATTTCTCACCTCAGGGAGATAATACAATAACTGCAACTGTTTATAATAATACGGGTTCATTATATTATTATTGGTATGATGAAAGTGGAAATGAAATTGGTACTGACCCTACTCACTTAGATAATACACACAATCCAAATGACTCAACCGGTAACCCTGGTCCTGGTGAAGTATTTACCTATATTGTAAAAGTTACCGATGGTAATCCATATACATCGCCAACAATAAATCCATTTAGAGCTGAAGGTTCGATAAGTATTTCTGGTGTTAAACAAGGAGCTGATGCGTTTAAGTTAGTATCAACAAATGATAACTGTTCAATAACTGCTGACCTTTGGAATACAAACTTCACTGGTACTGGTATGAAAATTACCACATTTAAAGGCGTTGACCAACTACAAAACGTTCCGTATTATAATCCGGCTTATAACAAATATGATTATTTAGGACAATTTGTTGGTATACTTGGATATTCATCGGCATCTATATATACTAAATCTCAATGGGTTACAATGTCTCTTAACCCGGCTAAATTCCCACAATCAAACCCGGCTGAGATTGGTAATTTAACTGGATGGCATAAACCCGCAATTAGTTCATCTGCACAAATTGTTTATAAAGTTGAATTTGAAGGAGAATCATCTGGTTCATTTAGATCCAGACAAACACAATTTGTAACACAATCAATTTCTGTACAATTTACACCGCCTGCACCTTATAATATTTTCATGCAAAATGAAAATTCTTCGATTGTTTATAGAGTATCAGGAGAACTAGAAATAACCGGTACAGCAAATAGAATAAAAGCGTATAGAGGTTCGCAAGAGCTTGAACATAAACCAAGTGGATTTACAGGAGCAAAACAAGATGCATATGGTGATTTCGGATATCCAAATCAATATAAAGTATCTATACTTTCATTCTCTAGTTGTTTAGGAATGCCAGCGGGAATAGATTATCCAAACGCACCTGTTCCTGGTAATCCCGCTACATTTCCGGGAATTACTGGATGGACTGATCCAGAAAATAATCCAAATGCAGAAATTGTATATCAAATAGATTGTGAATATGCATCCGGAAGTTCATCGAGACCTGGTACAACTCTATTCAAAACACAATCATTATCTGTTCAGTTTGAAGGAGCTACTGGTCCTGGTATTGTGATGAGAGGTGAATGGTCTAATACAATAGATTATATAGGTTCGGTTGAAACAACAAATAATCGTAGAGATGCGGTGACATATTTGGCAACACCAAACTCTACAAAATACTACGCAGCGATAAGTGGTTCTGGTCCTGCTACATATAATGGTAGTGGAAACTTAGTTGGGGCAAATCCACCAACGGTAGATGGTACAAATGCATATTGGGAATATTTGGGGCAAGAAGAATTCTTTGTTGCAGCTAAAATTGCAATATTTGAAGAATCATATGTTAAAAATACAATTAATGTTGGTACAAAAGATGGGACTGGAGCATTTGCAAACATTGTATTGGCTGGTGGTAGAACTGACCCATATATTGCTATCGGACAAAATGCAACGGTTGGTACATCGGGAACTGCAGGTTCTTCGTTAAATCCAGGTGGAGCAGTTATCGGATATTCTAGACCTGGTATTTTCTTAGGAATTTATGAAGATGGTGCGGGTGGTACAACTGGTAGATTTTCAATTGTAAATAATACTGGAAACAGATACCTTAAATGGAATGGTACTGGATTGGAAATAGCTGGTGATATTACTGTTACCGGTGGAGATGCTGCTACACAAACATATGCTAATAATGTGGCGAATGCTGCACAAACTACAGCTATTGCAACTGCGGGTACTAATGCACAAACCGCACTTACTTTATTTAGTGGTTCATTAGGAGCAATGGCTGCAATTTCTCAAATACAGGCTGGTTCTCCAATAACTTATATAGGACCTGGAGCAATTGTAACTAATATGGTTGCTACAAATCTTATTACATCGACAAACTATTCATATACATCCGGAGTATTTTCAAATGCCGGTACTTTTATAGATTTAGCAAGTAGTACGATAAGAAGTAAAGGATTTGCAGTTGATAGTTCTGGGAATGCATACTTTAAAGGAAATTTAAGTGGAGCAAGTGGTACATTCAGAGATACTGTAGAAGTTGGTACTGGTGCTGTTGCGGTTAAATTAACATCGACAAATGGTACAGGTAGTTTAGTTGGATACAATTTTGCTTTAGGACCAACTGGACTTCAAGTAACAGACGCAGTTATATCCGGCCGAATTAATGCAAGTGCAGGTTCTATTGGTAACTGGACCGTTGATGAGGATACCGGAAATCTTAGAGATAGTACAAGTAGAATATTCTTTGACCCATCACTTCCTGGTATGGCAATTAAAGAAAGTGGTACAACACGTCTAAAAGTAAACTATGGAGCATTGACTAATTTGGCAGGGTCATCTATAAGTTTATCAGCAGTAAGTTTTTCAGAAGGTCCAAATAGTTATGCTGGTGCTGTTAATATTGATGCGGAAAGTTATGGAGAAACATTCAATGTGGCTTCCGGATATTATGTAGATAGCACTGTTTCTTGGCCGTCTGCAGGTACTGTTATTAGTTCTTTCAACCGTATAGGTTATATGGACTTATATTGGGGATATAGAATTTATCAAGGTGCAACTCTTGGTGTAGATGGTTCTGGTACATTAATACAAGAAGTAATTGTTACATCTGCATATTGGGGTGGTGGACCAGATGAAACGTATGCATACTTTAGTGGATATAACGGAAGTTTTTCGTTTTCACCACCAAACGCCACAGCAACCGATTATCAAATCAAATATTTCTTTGTTTGTCAAGGTTTTAATTATAGTACCGGTGGTAGTGGTGGAGGATTTGATGTTAATTTTGCAGTAAATGTACCGGCAATATCCGCAACAAAAAATGTAAATGTTGTAGAATTAACAAATGATGGTATTCAAGTTGCAACATCAACTGATAGATATATTAAATTAGAAAGAAATGATAGTACCGCAACCGCAATTTTAAATGGAAAAGGTTGGGTTCAAATAGAAGGTGATTCTACAAATGCAATAATAAAACTTACTGGAACTGGTGGTTCAACACCATCCGGAGCTACCACATCAATTGATATAGCAAGTGGTGCTGGAAGGGTTGACATGAATAACAATGATATCTATGATGTTGGCACTTTAAGTTGGAATTTAGCAAATAACCCATATCAAGGTTATTTAACAACTCACTTTGACGGTGGTACTCGTTCTACAATTCAATTGACAAACATACCCGGTAGTGGTACTTTAGGTGGTACTATTAGAGGTTTAGAAATTTCATTATCTAACTGGAAATTTGGTAGAAATACATCTGCTAGAAGATACAAAGATGATATACAAAATTGGGAACATTCATCTATTATACAGGCAATCAATGATACACCAATTAGAACATTCTATTGGAAAGTTGATGCGGATAAAGATGTAAGACCTCAACAAATAGGAGTTATTGCAGAAGAATTAGAAGCAGCAGGTTTGGAAGAATTTGTGGATTATGATTGGTGTCAAGATCCTGATGATCCAGAAGGACCTAAAAAATGGATGACTACTGGTATCGCTAAGCAAGAATTAGTATTTGTATTGTGGAAAGCGGTTCAAGAATTATCGCAAAAAGTAAAAGATTTAGAAAATAAATTGAATTCTTAATGAAAACATATATATTTATATATAAACAATAAACTTATGGCATCTGAACAATTAGAGGTTTCTTTAGTAGAAAACCTAAAAACACTATCGGCAAAAAAGAATGAATTGATAGTAAAAGCTGGACAAGTACATTTAGAGATAAAAGAATTAACTAATATGTTAAATAGAATCGATACTGAATATCTAGCTACATCAAATCAATTGGATACATTGATAGCTGATTTACAAACAAAATATCCTAATGGTGAAATTGATTTAGTAGAAGGTACTGTCACTTTCTAAAATAATTTTGGAAATTTAATAAAAATTTCGTATATTTGTTACAATGGAAAAAACACGTAAAAAATTATTATACGTTGCACCACATTTATCTACCGGTGGTCAACCACAATATTTAGTAAAACAAATACAGCATTTTATAAACGATTTTCACATCGAAGTTGTTGAGATAAACAATAGTGGTGGAGATGCGTTTGTTGTCCAAAAAAATAGAATTAAAAATATGTGTATATTACATACACTTGGACAAGATAAATCTGAAATTCTAAATATTATAGATGAGTTTAAACCTGATATTATCCATTTTCAGGAAATACCACAACATGATTTAGGAGAAGATATCTTAAAAAAGATATTTAGAAAAGAAAGACCATACTTTATATTAGCAACCACACATGGTTCTCTAACAAATCCTTCTGAAATTGTTTTTCATCCTGATAAATACGTTTTAGTTTCCAAATGGAGTAAGCAAGTTTTTGAAGATGCTAATTTAGGAGTACCAATAGAACTTTGGGAATACCCTATTGAAAATTATCAGTACGATAAAGAAGAAGCAAAAAAGAAATTAGGATTTGAATTAGATTGGAAGCATGTGGTTAATGTTGGATTATTTGCACCAGGTAAAAATCAGGCAGAAATATTCAAAATCGCAAGACAGCTAGAGAAATACAAAATTAAATTTCATTTTGTAGGAAATCAGGCTATGAATTTTGAACATTACTGGTTACCTTTAATGAAACACAAACCTGAAAATTGCATCGTACATGGTGAGAGAGATGATGTTGATTCATTTTTAGCTGCGGCAGATATGTTTTATTTTGCATCAACATTAGAATTAATGCCATTATCTATAAAAGAAGCGTTATCATATGGCTTACCAAGTATATTCAGAAGATTATATACATACTTAGATACTTACGATGAACATCCATTGGTGACTTATATTGATGATGATTTAAATAAAACAAAAAAAATAATTTTAGATACTTTAAAACCATCATTCAATGAAATACCTGGATGGTTTGCATTTAAAGATTTATATGATGAGGCTGTTGATAAGGCTCCATATGGTGCCAACTTTGTAGAGATAGGAACTTGGTTTGGAAAATCTACAAATTATTTAGCTAAAAAAATTGTTGAATCTAAAAAAGATATTCATTTAACTGCAATAGATACCTTCAAAGGAACACCTGGTGCAGAATTGGATGCCATTGTATTAGATGCGTTTAATGGTGATATATTTTATGACTTTATTGATAATGTAAATGCATCTGGAAATTATGACAAGTTTAAAATCATAAAAGATGATTCTAATAATTTTATAAAAAATGTAGCAAACAATAGTATAGATTTTTTAATGATAGATAGTGACCATAATTACGATAATCTAACAAATGATATAAAAAATTGGTATCACAAAATTAAACCAGGTGGATATATAGCCGGTGATGATTATGGTGTGTTTAGTTCCGTAACTATGGCAGCAGATGATTATTTTTATGGTCAAATAAATAGAGGATTTCGTTCTTTCAATAGGAAGAAACCTAGAATTCAGATAAAACATATGTTGACTAGACCAGATGATTTGCGTGAAAAAGTTAGTATGGCTTCTTTAAAGCAATTAGAAAATTATGGTATGGTATATCAGCCTATTATAAATAAAGTTTTTGAAGGTCCGGCACCTAAAGAACATTGTAGAAGGCCAGAACATATTAGTAAAGATAATAAGCCTGGTGAATTATATCCTGGTGCGGGGTTGGGGTGGATAACTGGTAGACATTATGGATGTTATTTGGCACATAGAAACGCATTGGAAACAATGAGTGATGATTATGATTACACATTAATATTTGAAGCAGATGCATACATCCATACTGGATTGGAAGAATTTGTAGAAGCTGTGCATAAGGCATGTTTTATCTCAGAAAGAGATGATGTTTATTATATCGGATTGGCAAATAATGGTTCAGTACATTGGGAACAAATAAACACTTTGTTTGCAAAAACTGGTCATAATCAAAATTTAGCACATGCATATTTGATTCCAAATAGATGTAAACAATGGTATATGGATAGATTGCAAGATTGTACTTGGGATGTAGCTGACCTTTGGTATAATCACGTGTTTTATCATCATCCAAAATTAAGATATACTACAACAAAGATGTATTCTAAACAGGCAGAAGGATATTCTTTATTAGATGAAACAATTAAAACTTGGAATTAATGATATACGATAATTTAATAAAAAACGAAAATAGTATTATTGAACCAACTAATAGAATAGTTTATCATTTTGTCAAAGGTGCTTTTGTAGAAATAAAAGGTCCAAAAAGTGCAAATTATAGAATCGAATTTATAAATAATAAAACTGGTAAATGTCTATATGTTGGTAATGTTTCAAACAATATGTGGACTAGATGTAGTGTTGAATATTTTATAGATTGGAAAATAAAGATATACGAAGATGGTAAATTTTGGCAAGAAGTAAAATATGATGCAACTGATAAACGAGTTTACATAGCAATAGATTCAAAGGCATTGGGTGATAGTATGGCTTGGTTTGCATATGTTGATGAATTTAGAAAAAAACATAAAGCAAAAGTTGTAGTATCAACTTTTATGAACGATATGTTTATAGACCAATATCCTGAATTAGAATTTGTAACACCAGGAGTATCGGTAGATAATCTATATGCGATGTACACTATTGGATTATTTTATAATGAAGATAATAGTGTTAATTTACTTAAAAATCCAAATGACCCTAAAACGGTTACTCTACAAAAAATGTGTTCTGATATTTTAGGAATACCTTATAAAGAAATCAGACCTAAAATAAAGAAAGTAGAAATAAATGGAGATTATACTAAACAGGTATGTATAGCCATTCACGGAACTGCTCAACCAAAATATTGGAATAATACCGAAGGATGGCAGAAAGTAGTTGATTGGTTAAACGAAAGAGGATATACAGTTAAATTAATCTCAAAAGAAAATGATGGATATATGGGAAACTCGCATCCAACTGGTATAGTAAAACATCCAGAAGGACCAATTGAAAATATAATGTATGAAATGAAACGTTCACATGCATTTATTGGAATTGGTAGTGGGTTATCTTGGTTAGCTTGGGCGTTAGAAGTACCTGTTGTACTAATTAGTGGGTTTTCTTATAGATGGGCCGAAATGCAAGATTGTGTTAGAATAACTGCACCTGCTGGTAAATGTGAAGGATGTTTTAATCGTTTAAGATTAGATGCTAGTGATTGGAATTGGTGTCCAGACCATAAAGGTACTGAAAGACAATTTGAATGTACAAAGAGCATAACACCTGAATCTGTAATTTTAGAATTGGAGAAATTTTTATAATGAAAAAGGTTTGGATAAACGGTACGTTTGATGTTTTACACATTGGACATATTAGATTAATATCTCACGCAGCATCTTTTGGTGTATTGAGAGTAGGAATTGATACCGATGAAAGAGTTCTTTCAAAAAAAGGAGATGGGAGACCATTTAACACATTGACTGACCGTATGGAATTTATATCTGCTATTAATGGCGTTGATTCCGTTGTATCCTTTGGGTCTGATGATGAGTTAATAGAAAGAATAAAAGAATGGGGACCCGATATTATGGTAATTGGTAATGATTACAAATACGAACAAATAATCGGAGTTGAATATATTCCTAAAATAGAATTTTTTGATAAAATAGAAGGATTTAGTACAACTAAGATTTTAAAAAACCAAAAGTAATATACTTATATATACAAAAACAATAAAACATAATATTATGGCAGAAATGGATAAAATCCCACAAAAATTTTCAATTGATATTGAAACTGTTAAAGTTGATGAGGAAGTTTTAAAAACTATTAAAGATTTAAACGATAAACTTAATCTTTTAATCGGACAATTTGGACAGATTTATATCCGTAAAAAGGATATCAATAAAGAATTGATTTCTTTGGATGAAACCTTAGAACAGGCAGAAGATGAGTTTAACGCAGTAAATGCACAATTGAAAGAAGTTATCGATGCTTTAGATGAACAATATCCTCAAGGTAGATTAAACCTTCAAGATGGTACGGTTCAATATCAACCTGGTGCACCAAGTAGAAAACAACTATTGGAGCAACAAAAACAATCTCAACAATAAGATTGTAAAAGATTAATCCCAATATTTATATGACATGAAGGGATTAGCAAAATTTTTAGTAGAAAGTATATTGGGAGAAGCGGCTCAGATGGACAAAGTAGTTGTTGTCTATTCTGGCCGCTTTCAACCTTTCCACAAAGGTCACTATGCAACGTATGACCATTTAGTTAAGAAGTTTGGTAAAGATAATGTTTATATCGGAACTTCTAATATAACTAATAATTCGAAATCACCATTTAATTTTAAGGAAAAAAAGGTAATAATGACACAAATGTTTGGTATTCCATCAAACAAAATTGTGAACGTTAAAAATCCATATGCTCCGGAAGAAATTCTAAACAAATATAATTCAGATAAAACTGGATTTATAACTGTGGTTGGGGAAAAGGATTCTATGAGATTGAGTGGTAAATACTTTACACCATATAAAGGTAAAATAACGGAACCATACTTAGATAAAGGATATGTTTATGCAGCACCTGCTCAACCTAATCCTATTAGTGGTACTGATGTTCGTTATTGGTTAAGTAGCGGTTCAGTAGCCGATAGAAAAAAGAACTTTACAAAAGCATATCCAAAATTTGATGACCAGATATTCAAAATGATTACTCTTAAATTGAAAAAATTAAAAGAGTGTATTAATGAAGAAATTAAATTGAATGTAAAAGTTGGTGACCAAATCCTAATGGGTAAATTTAAAAACAAAAAAGTAATTGTTAAATCAATAGGTAAAGATGAATGGGGTATGCCAACTATTAATGGTAAAAAAGCCGTAACATTCAGAATACCTAAAAAAGAAGAACTTAAAGAAGTATCGGTAAACTCATCTAACAATGTTGAAAAAGTTGAAACAGATGATGGAACAGGTCCTTTTGCATCTTCTTGGAAACAATACCATAATCAGGCAAAACTTAGAGCTAAAAAACTTGGATACGAAGCAATTGATAGACCGGAAGAAATTAAGCAAGAAAAAGAATTAGTAAATTATAGAGAGTTAGACCCTCGTAATCAAGTAACTAATTTCCCTATAATGCAAGAACCAAAGAATACTGATTCTATCGGAAAATTTACTGCAAAAAGAGCTTATACCAATTGGTTGGGAGATGCATTAAAAGCTGCAAATGATATGGGATGGGAAAGAGTATTTACATCAAAAGAAAAAGAAGAAATGAAACAGGCAAAATCCGATGGTACTGCAAACATTAAAGTAGTAAAAGAAGGGTTGATATCAGAAGATGATATAAGTCAAATAGTTGATGAAATAATGAATGAAATGGGATTGCCAGGTGGTGCTGGTGTTGGCTTAAGTTTGCCAGGTGGATATATTAATGGAGCACCAAATCCAAAAGATGTTAAGAAATTAAAATCCAAATTGGATAAAGATGGTAGTGAAGAATATCAACCAGTAAAAGAAGACCAGATACCAGGTGGTTTGGCAAAAGGTATGGATTTGAAAGATATTGCAAAACACCATAAAATCAGTCCACAAACTTTAAAGAATGAATTTATAAAAGGGTATGCAGTTGAAAGAGAGCATACAACTGATATTAATATAGCAAAAGAAATTGCATTAGACCACCTTTACGAAGACCCAAATTATTATAGTAAACTTTCTAAGATTGAAACTCCAATGAATGAAGGATTGTTATTAGAAGGTGGAGCTTATGGACATATGAACCATCCGTTTGATATTGAAATGAATCTTACATTTGGTGATTTAAAACAAATTGTAGTAAGAGCTCTAAATGGTGATTTGGAATTAGCAAGAGAAAAGACTGATGGACAGGCTTTAGCAATTAGTTGGGTTAATGGTAGATTAGTTGCTGCAAGAAATAAATCACATACAAAGAATAAAGGAGAAGGTGCTATGACTATTGGGCAAGTTGCACAACAATTTGCCGGTAGAGGTTCATTAACCGATGCTTACACATTTGCTATGAATGACCTTTCTAAAGCTGTATCTGCTTTATCAGAACCACAAAGAAAGAAGATATTCAAAGATGGTGCGTGTTTTATGAATTTAGAAGTAATCTATCCACAAAACGCAAACGTTATCCCATATGGACAACCATTATTAGTATTCCACGGAACTTTTGAATATAACAAAGAAGGTGAAGTAATCGGAGAAAATCAGGAAGCGGCTAAGATATTAGCAGGAATGATTAAGCAAGTTAATAAGCATGTACAAGATACCTACACTATTCAAGGACCTCCAATGCAATCATTGCCAAAATCTGAAAAACTTTCTAAACTACAAGGAAAGTATATTTCTATGATTAATAAATTACAAAAAGAATTCAATTTATCGGATATTGATGGTGTGGCCGATTATCATCAAGCTTGGTGGACAAAATTTGTAGAAAAAAATGCTAAAAAATTAGATTCGGTAGAAAAAATAGGATTAGTTAAGAGATGGGCGTTTGGTGACAAAGGATTTAGAATTAATCAAATACAAGATGCTAAAATTAAAGCATGGGCTGATAAGACAGATAAACAAGACCAGCAAAAAATAATGAAAGATAATATAATAAAATTTGAACAAATATTTTTAGGTGTTGGAGCCGATGTTCTTTCATTTATGGAATCAGTATTAACTGCAAACCCATCAGATGCAACAAAACAATTAAGAAAAGAATTAGGAAACGCAATTAAACAAATAAAAGCATCTGGAAATCCTCAACAAATTGATAAATTAAAGATAGAATTATCTAGATTAAATGCTTTAGGTGGTTTTGATAAAATTGTACCAAATGAAGGTATTGTATTTGTATATGGTGGTAACACCTACAAATTAACCGGAGCATTTGCACCATTAAATCAAATTTTGGGTATTTTTAAATACGGAAGATAATCGTTTTATTTAATTTTTATATACTTATATATACGAATATATCATATATAGTATGGCAAAGGAGTTTAATAAAAAATTTATGCACCCAACTCGAAAGAAGTTGGTAAATATGGTGCTAACGGGTGGTGAATACGAAAAAAATACACAAATATCGTTTGCAAACGCCGAAGAATCTGCGAATAATTCAAAAAAGAGAGAAGTAGGAGAAAAATGGGTTGATTCCGAAGGTAAGACATGGGAACAAAAAGATTTTGGAAAGGTTAGAGTAAATGAACTTTCTGAAACTATGTCTGATGTTAGAGCTTATTTGGATAAACTGAATAGTTGCAAAGCATCAGACTGTAATACAATTAAATTAAGTAAAGTTGATAAAAAAACAATATCCAAAACGGGTTATTGTTTACATTGTCTTACCAAAAAAGAAGCTCAAATTAAATACGATGGTTTGTGGGAAGCTTACGAAGACTACAAAATATTTTCTAATATGATTTCATATGGAAATGATTTACTTTCAAAATTAAGACAGGCTTTTGATGATGCTAAGCAAGAATATGAATTTGTGCAAGAAGATGGTACGTTAGAAAAATGGGTATTAGAAAAAGATGTAAACGAAATAAAAGCTGAAATTCTAACTGATATTACAAAATACGAAGAAGAAATTGAATTAGCAAAAAAATTAAGAAATGAAGCTTGGGATAAATTAAAAGATAAAGGTTATGATTTAGTAAAACCACTTGTTGAATAATATGGCTACAGCAACTGGAATAACACAAAAGAAATCTTTAAAAGAGATTATTGCAGAAGAATACAAAAAGTGTGCGGTAGACCCGATTCACTTTATGAAGAAGTATTGTATGATTCAGCATCCGGTGAGGGGTAAAATTCCTTTTCATCTTTTCCCATTTCAGGAAAGTACATTAACACAATTTAAAGATAATAGATTTAATATAGTATTGAAATCACGTCAAACTGGTATCTCAACCTTATCGGCTGGATACGCACTTTGGAAAATGATATTCAATTCGGATTTTAACGTATTGGTTATTGCAACTAAGCAGGATGTGGCAAAAAACTTGGTAACTAAAGTAAGGGTAATGCATGAATTGCTTCCTTCTTGGTTAAAAGGTGGTTCATTGGAAGATAATAAACTTTCCCTTCGTTTAAATAATGGCTCTCAAATTAAAGCTATTGCATCTTCTCCTGATGCAGGACGTTCTGAAGCACTTTCCTTACTTATATTTGATGAGGCTGCTTTCATTGATGATATTGATGAAATTTGGGTAGCGGCACAATCAACATTATCAACAGGTGGTAGTTGTATTGCACTTTCTACTCCGAATGGTGTGGGTAATTGGTTTCATAAAACTTGGTTAGGTGCTGAAGAAGGGGTAAATCCATTCAATACAATCAGATTACATTGGACAGTACACCCTGAAAGAGGACAGGCTTGGAGAGATGAACAAGAAAAGTTATTGGGACAAAAGAAAGCAGCGCAAGAGTGTGATTGTGATTTCGTATCTTCTGGTGATACTGTAATTGATCCTGAATTATTAATGTTCTATAAAGAATCATATTGTCAAGAACCTTTGGAGAAGACTGGATTTGATGGAAACCTTTGGAGATGGGAATACCCTACTGCAAATGGTTCTTATATGGTAATTGCCGATGTGGCCAGAGGTGATGGTTCGGATTATTCGGCAGCACATGTTATGGATATAACAAGTTGTACTCAAGTAGCGGAATATAAAGGTAAAATTGATACTAAAGATTTTGGAAACTTCTTAGTTGAATTATCTACACAATATAATGATGCTTTACTTGTAATAGAGAACGCAAATATTGGATGGGCGTGTATTCAGCAGGTAATTGATAGACAATATAAAAACTTATTCTATATGAGTAAGGATTTGAAATATGTTGATATTGAACATCAGATGAGAAATAAATATCGTGCAGATGAAAGACAAATGGTAGCTGGTTTTTCAACTACTTCTAAGACTAGGCCTTTAATTGTATCTAAATTAGATGAATACTTTAGAGAAAAAGCAGTGACTGTTCGTTCAAATCGTTTAATAGATGAATTATTTACATTTATCTTTATGAATGGTAGAGCAGAAGCAATGAAAGGTTACAATGATGACTTAACAATGGCGTTTTGTATTGGACTGTGGGTTAGAGATACCGCTCTACGATTGAGACAAGAAGGAATTGATTTGACAAAAAGAGCAATTGGTGGTATATCATCAAATATGCAACATTCAGGAGTGTATGGTGGTTCTAATTTAGATGAGAACCCTTGGAAGATGAGAATTGGTGATGACTTTGAAGATTTATCACAATGGTTATAAATTATAGTGTTTTGATAATTTCCGATATTTATGGTATATGTCAAAATAAAAGGAGACCAAAATGATTAAACTAACAAATATCCTTAAAGAAGATGAGTATGTAGATAACGCATACCAAAAAGGAGATACACCGGCTGATAATCCAATTGATGATTATGATGAATTAGATGTAGAGCAAGAAGATATGGATGATTTTATAAATTATCTTAAATCTTATTCTCAATCTTTAGATGAAGCAAATTGTAATTGTGTTTACGAAGCTGAATATCAGGGTAGAGAAGTGAAGTTGGGTAAACCAATGGCAGGAGATGTTAAAAAATTTAAGGTATATGTAAAAAATCCTAAGACTGGTAAAGTTATTAAAGTAAATTTTGGCCAAAAAGGGGTAAAGATTAAAAAAAACAATCCTGGTAGAAGGGCTAATTTTAGAGCAAGACACAATTGTGATAATCCCGGTCCTAGAACAAAAGCAAGATATTGGTCTTGTAGAAAATGGTAAAATAAATTATGGCAGAACAAGAATTAGATGACAGGAGTTTTTTTGGTAGGTTAAAAAAACTATTTTCAACAAACGCAATCGTTACCGTTGATAAAGATGGTAAACGTAGAGTTGTTGACGTAGAAGACCGTCAATCAAACACAAACTTTGTGAATCTTAGAGATAGATACACTAAGTTACAAAGGTCTTACTACGAAACACATCAGGGTGCTCAATCAATGGCATATCATCAAGTTCGTAGAGAACTTTTTAGAGATTATGATGCTATGGACCAGGACCCAATCATTTCTTCTGCACTAGATATATACGCTGATGAAAGTACAACTAAAAATGAATATGGTGATGTACTTCAAATCAAATCAACAAACGAAAACGTAAGAGAATTATTACATAATTTATTCTATGATATAATGAACATAGAATTTAATTTATGGCCTTGGATTAGAAATTTAGTAAAATATGGTGATGCTTTCTTAGCGTTGGAAATTATGCCTGGTAAAGGTATTATTAATGTAATGCCACACTCAACATATAACGTAGAAAGATTGGAAGGTACTGACCCAAATAATCCTGACTATGTAAAGTATAGAGTTGAATTAGACAGATTTGGTAAAAAAGAATATGAGCAATACGAAATGGCTCACTTTAGAATGTTATCGGATACTAATTTCCTTCCTTATGGTAAAGGAATGATTGAAGGTGCAAGAAGAATTTGGAAACAATTATCTCTTATGGAAGATGCGATGTTAATCCATCGTATTATGAGAGCACCTGAAAAAAGAATATTCAAAATAGATATCGGTAATATTCCACCGCAAGAAGTGGACAACTATATGCAGAAAATTATCAATAAAATGAAGAAAACTCCATTTGTTGATAAAAATACTGGCGATTATAACTTAAAATACAATATCCAAAACCTTACTGAAGATTTCTTCCTACCAGTACGTGGTAGTGATAGTGGTACAACTATTGATAATCTTAGTGGTTTAGAATATGCAGCTATCGAAGATATTGATTACTTAAAAAATAAATTATTTGCAGCATTAAGAGTACCAAAAGCTTACTTATCTTACGATGAGAATGTAAATGGTAAAGCTACATTGGCTGCAGAAGATGTTCGTTTTGCAAGAACTATTGAAAGAATCCAACGTACGGTTGTTAGTGAATTGGCAAAGATTGCGGTAGTTCACTTAGCAGCACAAGGTATTGAAGATTCAGAAATGACAAACTTCGAATTATCATTAACAAACGCTTCTACTATCTATGAGCAAGAGAAAGTAAATCTTTGGAGTGAGAAGGTTAGATTGGCAACGGATATAAAATCTCTTAATATGTTATCATCTGATTGGGCTTATCATAATATATTTGGTATGAGCCAGGATGAAATTGATATGGAAAGAGCTAAAGTAATTTTAGATTTGAAAGACCGCTTTAGACAAACATCAATTGAGCAACAAGGACAGGACCCTGCAAATCCACCAGAACCACAAAACGTAGAAGAAGAAATCAGTAAATTAAAAACTGAAATTGAATTAAATCGAGAAGTTGGTAGACCTAGAGAAGGAAACACTTATGGTAAAGATAAGCATCCGTATGGTAGAGACCCATTGGGAGATAAGGAAAACCATAAAGAAAGAAAAAGAGACGATAGAAAATTAAACACTAACGCTAAGAAGTTAGCACGTGAATATATAAATGGAATTTCATCAAAAAAGACGGTTTTAAACGAAAAATCAGATATGCTTGATGAAAAAAACCTATTAGATGAAACAAAAATTTAATAAACATTAATTTGTTTATATTTATATGTGTTAGTTTATAGGGTAGAACAAATATAGGGTAAGTAAATGAAAAAAATTAAACATTCCAAGTTTAAGAATACTGGAGTGTTATTTGAGCTTTTGGTAAGACAAATAACATTGGAAGTTCTTAATGGCGATAAAACTGAAAACGCTAAAAACATCGTAAAAGAGTTCTTTGCTCCAAATACGGAGTTGAACAAAGAATTACGTCTTTATGATATATTATTAAAGGAAAAATATAATTCCGAAACGAAAGCAGATAGATTAGTAGAAACGGTATGTGATGCACATGCTAAATTAAATCAATCGGCACTTTCT
>JACCDP010144969.1_pt1 | contig 48399 bp, 36 predicted proteins | sample 7445841 | NCBI WGS metagenome assembly JACCDP01 (sample SAMN15323441, study PRJNA562643) | freshwater metagenome | isolation source: river surface water | place: USA:Blue River Watershed | collected 2017-08-17
CTTGCAGGGGGCGTATGCCATGAATTTCGAAATCCAAAGCCGTTAAACGATGTTGCGGATTTCGGATGGCAATGTCCACGAAGCGTTGCACGGTATCGACCGCCAGAATTTTGGTCGAATGGGTTTGGGCCGATTGAAGACCACGAGGGAAACTGCAGGCCTGCCCCGTGTTATTGTTCATCAGGCAATTTCCAAGCAAGGCCGCATCCCACACATTGAGGGTGCTGTCGCCGCTGAGGTCAGCGCATTCGCTGTAAGGAAGGAGTTGTTGAACCAAGCCGGTCAGATAAAAAGGAACATCCACGCTGTTGCGAATCGAGTCTTGATTCATATCCCCACGGACGGCGCGTCCGGCGCAAATACCGCGACAATCCCGAACCGCATTGCCGTAGGTCACGCCTTGACAATCAACATAGGGATTGCAGTTGGGGTATTTGCTATATTGTTTGAGTCCGTTGCTGTCGGTGTAGATTCGAAGGCAGACCTGAACCCAATTGTTCAGGTAATTCATTTCAATGCGGCCGAGGGCATCGGGAGATTGATCCCAATTGACTTTGGCCGCCAGAATATAATCTCCAGTTGGAACATCCGTAATATCAATCCATTGGCAATCCAAACTCCGAGAATAAATATCCCCGCATCCGGCGGTGATTCCCATATTGCTGCAGCCGTATTTGGCGGGGATACCGGAGGGGCAGGCAAGGTCCATAACACAAAAACCATTTTTGAAGCCAACCGGAATACGATTGCCCACGGTGGGGTACAAAACATATTCGGCGTAGCCTTCGTAATGGGCATGACCGTGGCAATTCACGGTGTTAAATTGTCCGGGGTGGGTTGAAGGACTGCCGATGTAGTAGTCCGTGATACCTACATTTCGGATATCGGTGGTAAAGCGAATGACGGTGCGATTGCCATAACCTGTTAAGCAATTTTCGGCCACCCAGCAATTGCCGACATTGGCCGTGAGGGTGGACCTTTGCAATGAATTCTCAAAAACAGATTGCACGAATTCCAGGTCAGGGCCTGGGGGACATAAGGGATGAGGATAGTAATAACAAGGTCCGGCCACCGTGGCCATGGGGTCGTAATTGCAGGCGGTGGCATCCATACAGCCGGGTATGGGGCCGTCGTATTGGAGTCGGAAAGCGATGGGTCCAGTGCAAGAGCTGTCCCCACCGATGCGAATCCGGTAGGTCGTGGTGGTGTCCAAAAAAGCCATGACTTCGGCTCTGTTGCCGCAAGCCGCCGAGGAGTCGTTAAAAAAGATGGTTCCTAAATTATCGTTGGATAGAACCGGCGCATTGCAGGTATTGTAAACCCAGATTTTGGTATTGTAACTCGCATTGGCCTGGCATGTGCTAATTCGGTAACGACCGCGGGTTGGGGCCTGGTAAGTGTACCAGGAATTGCGGACCGGTGCTGAATGATTGCCAGTATCGATAGCAAGTGCAGTGGAGCAACTCTGTGTTGGACCGCAATTGATGCTGCGAACATCGCTGTGGGTGAATTGGCCACCGCTCGCAGTGAGGGTCCCGTTCCAGAAGAGCTGATATTGTCCGTTCCCATGACCACAGCATAGACCATCACCGTACGAATCGATCATCGTAAAGAGGAGACACGATGTGTTGGGAATGCAGAGAGTGTCCCGGTACGTGGTATTGGCTTGGGTAAAATACCCCGTATCCCGGAGCATGAGGACGGCCCCTGTTTGGTTTTGAAGCTTGTAAGAGGACTCCCTTGGATAGTTATCGGTGCGGACCGAGACAATGAGCTGAGTGGTCCCGGTTGGACAGGATTGAGCCCAAAGCCCGGACGGGTTGTTCCCAAAAATCAGGGTCAACAGGGTCAAGACGACCAGAAAACGTTGAAGAAAAGTCATAAATCGAGGATTTTGGGCTCTAAACCCAAAGATAACCTGCTTAGCTCCCGGTCCAACCCTCGACCCAAGAGGCTACGACGTCGGGGTAATGGGCATGCTCCAGGGTATGAATCCGATCAGCGAGGCTTTGGAGCGTGTCACCTGCGTTGATATCGCAGCGGTATTGGGCAAGAATAGGGCCGGTATCGTATTCCCGGTCCACCAAATGAATCGTGATGCCCGAATACCGTTGGCCGGAATCCAGGACCGCCCGGTGAACATGCATTCCATACATGCCTTTTCCTCCAAAATCGGGGAGCAGTGAAGGATGCAGGTTGACAATTCGTTCGGGATAAGCCTCCAACAAATAATCGGGGATTTTGCGCAGGAAACCGGCCAAGACAAGGGCATCCACCGCATAACCTTTTAATTGTTGCAGGAGTTCACGGCCATCCTTCCAGCTTTGGGGACCCAAAAGCAAAACGGGGACTTTGAGTGCAGCGGCTTTGGCGACAACCGGGGCATCCGGGTTGTTGGTTACCACCAAAACAACGCGAATGTTGGGGTGGTTTTTGAAAGCTTGGATGAGGTTTTGGGCATTGCTTCCTGTCCCGCTGGCCCAGACGGCGAGGCGGGTTAGGGCAGTTGCCATACCCTTGTCAGAAGATTTTGGAGAAGGTTCAGCCGAGACGCTGCAGGCAACATGCGATGCAGTTCAATGGAGGATAAGGTGTAGGTGCTGCCGTTCAAGGAATTCTGCCGAATGACCATGCAGGGTGAGGGTCCCGAGTACAGGGGGAAGGGGGGTGCGGGGTTGTTGTCGTTTCGTAACAACAAATTGATTCGATACAGGGAGGTGGACGAGGGTCCGGGTTTGAGGGGACGATTGCCCGACGAAAAGCCCTGATGGGTCAAAGCGGGCAGGGTCCAAGATTGTCCGTTCCATTGCGTGGAGAGGGGCTGTAAGCTGGAGGTATCGGTCAACAAAAAACTAGAACCTGCTGGGATCTCGGTGACCGAGTCGATGGGGGAAGATTCATAGGCCGTGGACCAGGCCGGCGTTCCGGCATCGGCTTTGGCTGCTAACAAAAGATGTCCGCCGCTTTGGAAAAATGTTCCCAAGGTTTTGGATGAAAATTGCAGGGCCAACTCAAAGTCGGGGGCGATCCATAGGATCCGGCCAAAGCGGGCAAAGATGCGGGCCTGCACTCGTTCGTTCACCGAAAGTTGGGTGTAGCGGTTTCCGGATTTTTGGAAGAGGCGCAGCTCGGCGATGCTTGAAACTCCTAGGCTGTTAAGCCAACCCAGGTATCGATTCGATAAGGTATCCGCGTTGAGGTCTGGGTTGGGATCGTTGCCGTAGGCATTTACCAAGAGCACCGTTGCCACGGCGGGTCGAACCATGGAAGGCCGACTGGCGACCCAAGATGACGGAGCCAAGGACTGATCGATGGCCCGCACATAAAGGCGGTTGGTGTCTCCCAAAATCAACCCGGCTAGGCGTTTGGTGATCGGCCAATCGGAAGGTCCTGCGAGCACTTGGCAAAGCCCCGAATTGGGGGCCCAATCCAAAATACATTCGTTGTATCGAGCCGGTATGCGCACCGTATCCCCGTTGAGGGTATCGTTGAGGCAGATCTCGTAGTACAAGAGGGTTGAATCGCCGTCGTCGTCCGTCCCTTTCCAGCGATAACCCAAAACCGGAAAGGTCAAAATAGGAAAGGCCCCCGCCAAGGCACTGCCGCCATCGGGGTTGTAAACAAAGGATAGAACGGGGGCTGTGTTACGAAGCGGTAAGATCAAGCGGGCCGGCGTTGTGTCGGTCGCACCTTCGTTATCGGTCGCGCGGATTTCCAGAACAAAGTCCGAGGAGTCAGGGCCAGGAGGCAGATTGAGCCGAACCAGGGTATCGTTGGCCAAGGTCGTTGTCCATGGTAGATTCCCTAAAGGTTGGGGGCCGACCCGCATTTCGAATTTGGCAACCGTCCCGTCCGGATCAAGACCCCACCAATGCAGTTGAACGGTGGTGGGCAAGCGATCAGGGCCGCTACGCTGAATGCTATCCACCACGGCATAGGTTTCCGGGGAAAGATTTGGGCGCAAATCGCCCATCCATTCAGAGCGACATCCTGCCATCATCGCCAGGGCAATGATGGCTAGGATTCGCTGGAAGGAGGATGCCGGCATCCGTTTTATTTAACTTCTTCGTAATCGACGTCGGTGACATCCTCGGCGGAGCCGGCGCTGTTGTTGGACCCGGTGTTGCCGTCGGTCTGGGTTTCGCCCTGACCTTGTTGGCTGGCCTGGTACATATCGGCCGAGGCCGCTTCCCATTGTTTGTTGAGCTCAGCCGTCGCCGTGGTGATGGCGGCTAAATCCTTGGAAGCGTGTGCGGTCTGCAATGTTTGGAGGGCCGACTCGATGGCGCTGCGTTTTTCGGCAGGAATCTTGTCGCCATAATCCTTGAGCTGCTTCTGGGTGGAGAAAATCAGTGAATCTGCGGCGTTAATGGTTTCGGCTTCTTGCTTGCGCTGTTCGTCGGAACTGGCGTTGGCAGCTGCCTCTTGCTTCATGCGCTCGATTTCTTCTTTGCTAAGTCCGGACGAAGCTTCGATACGAATTTTTTGTTCTTTACCGGTGGCTTTGTCTTTGGCTGATACATTGAGTATACCGTTGGCATCGATGTCAAAGGTGACCTCGATCTGGGGAACACCGCGAGGGGCGGGCGGAATGCCATCCAAGTGAAAGCGGCCAATGGTTTTGTTGTCGGCCGCCATAGGGCGCTCGCCTTGCAACACATGAATTTCGACCGATGGTTGGGAATCAGCGGCGGTTGAAAAGACCTGGCTTTTTTTGGAGGGAATCGTGGTATTGGACTCAATGAGTCGGGTCATAACATTTCCCATTGTTTCGATACCCAGCGAAAGCGGGGTGACATCCAACAGGAGAACGCCCTCTACATCCCCCGTTAAAACACCACCTTGAATGGCGGCGCCTACGGCGACCACTTCGTCCGGATTCACGCCTTTGGAGGGCTTCTTTCCAAAGAAAGACTCGACCACCTCCTGAATTTTGGGGATACGGGTTGAACCGCCTACCAAAATCACTTCGTCAATATCCGAGGTGGAATAGCCCGAATCTTTGATGGCTTGTTTGCAGGGTTCCAGGGTTCGTTGAATCAAGGAATCGGCCAATTGTTCGAATTTGGCACGGGTTAGTTTGCGAACCAAGTGCTTGGGTACATTGTCAACCACCGTGATATACGGGAGATTGATCTCGGATTCCGATGAAGAAGAAAGTTCAATCTTGGCTTTTTCGGCGGCTTCCTTGAGGCGTTGCAAGGCCATCGGGTCTCGGGTCAAGTCCATGCCTTCATCGGCTTTGAACTCAGCGGCCAACCATTGAATGATCACCTGATCAAAGTCGTCACCGCCCAAATGGGTATCACCGTTGGTGGATTTGACTTCAAATACGCCGTCACCCAATTCCAAAATGGAAACGTCAAAGGTTCCACCGCCCAAGTCAAAGACGGCGACCTTGAGGTCGGAGGTTTTTTTGTCAAGACCGTAGGCCAAAGCGGCTGCGGTTGGTTCATTGACAATACGGGCGACTTTGAGGCCGGCGATTTCTCCGGCTTCTTTGGTGGCTTGGCGCTGTGCATCGTTGAAGTAGGCCGGAACGGTGATGACGGCTTCGTTCACTTCATAACCTAGGTAGTCCTCGGCCGTTTTCTTCATCTTTTGAAGGGTCATGGCCGAAATTTCCTGAGGGGTATAAAGTTTGTCGTCAATTTTGACGCGAGGGGTGTCGTTATCCCCTTTGGTCACGGCGTAAGCAACATATCTTAATTCTTCGCTGACTTCCGAGTGTTTACGCCCCATAAAGCGCTTGATGGATGCAATGGTTTTTTCGGGGTTGGTGATGGCCTGGCGCTTGGCAGGATCCCCGACCTTAATTTCTCCGTTCGCCAAAAAGGCGACGATGGACGGGGTCGTGCGGCGACCTTCGCTGTTGGGAATGACAACGTATTCGTTGCCTTCCATAACGGATACACACGAGTTGGTGGTTCCGAGGTCAATGCCGATGATCTTTTTCATAGGATTCGCTTAAGTTTTCCCCTATTCATTCAAGAACAATGCCAAATCAGTCTTGGGCCGATAAAAGAGGTAATACGCGACATTTTGGCAGTTACCCAGGTCAATAGGTCCCCATTAGGCCTCAAGCCAGGGCAATTATGGCTGAAAGTTGAGGTCCGGATACTTCAAACGAAGGCTGTCGGTCCCGATTCCTCCCAAGGCCTGACGGTAGAATCGACTGCTGAAGGGATACCCCGGGGTTTGGGCATCGGCGATGGGGTCCGGCCACTCCCGCCGACCGGCGAAGAGTCCTAAACCATTGGTGATATTGGTATAGGAGGGTTTTACGTCCGACATGGATGGGCTGGAATTGGTGACCTCCAGGTAGGTTCCAAATGGCTCATCCAACCAATAGAAATGAAAGAGGGTGCCCCGCAGGCGCCGATGGGTTCGGGGTTCCTTGGCCAAAGAGGCGTTAAGCAAGGCGAAAAGATTTTTGCCAAAGACCCTCGTTACTAAACCAAGGCCAGGGTTGAGGCCGTTGGTGGTAATGGGCCATTCAATGGAACGAAGGCGGAGTCCAGGCGTATCCGGATGGGGGGGTGGGCCGGGAGGCACCGAATCGGCACACCATTCGTCGTAGTAGGCTCGAATGCTAAAATTATAGCGGGAGGTATTGGTAGGAAGGGTAAAGGCCACTTGATGCCCCTGGTTTGCACTCCAATTGAGTCCGCCAAAATTGGGTGGGAGGTTTCCGCCGGGGGGGAGCCCTCCGGGCAGGGAATTATTACGGCCAATGGGGAACAAGGATGCGCTCAGGGATTGACCACCGGGGGTCAGAATGCGAAGGCGATGTTCAGCGCTACTGTCCAAACGGGGTTGGCCTGCAACCAATGGGGAAGAAAAGCGGTAAAGACGCAAGGTATCCGGAAATAGCCCCCCTCCACCGCTTAGGACCGTATCCATCGGTGTGCAAGCCAGGCTATCCCGCCGAACCCCGTTTTTCCAGATCTCCACCCAAACACGGGTGCGGTTGGGATCGTGGTACAAGGAGTCACGGATGGCCGATACCACCAGGGCATTGCGGGTTGGATCCAGGAAGGCTTTGTGGATTCTCAGGTAATGAACCGCCTGATTGGGGTCCACCAGGCAGGTCACGATGGTTTGTTCTTTCCAGGGGGCGTTAACATCCACATCGGTGCTGCATGAGGCTAAGAGTCCCGTCAAGAGGGAAAGAAAGGCAAGCGGTCTGGGTGGGAACCGAAAAAAACGCAAGGCCGTAGGAGGGTCAAAAAAGTTCAAGGCAGAAAATTGGTGGACAAGGGGCTAAATTAAGGTGTATTTTGTGCCCTCAACGAGGGGATTCTTTGTTTTTTGAAGGATTCTGGATTTTTAAGCATTCTTTAATTCCAACCCATGTCCGTACACGGCGAAGTCAAGCGGGTTACGACCCATACCCTGGCCGAAATGAAGCAGGCCGGAGAAAAAATCGCCATGTTGACGGCGTATGATTTTACCATGGCTCGAATTCTGGATCGCTCCGGGGTGGATGTCCTCTTGGTGGGAGATTCCGCATCGAATGTCATGGCCGGACACGAAACCACCTTGCCGATCACCTTGGATCAAATGATCTACCATGCATCATCGGTGGTCAGGGCGGTTCAGCGGGCGTTGGTGGTCGTGGATTTGCCGTTTGGCTCCTACCAAGGCAATTCCAAAGAGGCCTTGCAATCCACCATTCGTATCATGAAAGAAGCGGGCGCCCATGCGGTCAAGTTGGAAGGGGGGCGCGAGGTGGTTGAATCCGTGGTCCGTATTCTAACTGCCGGTGTCCCAGTGATGGGGCATTTGGGTTTGACCCCCCAGTCCATCTACAAGTTTGGAACCTATTCGGTGAGGGCCCGCGAAGACGAGGAGGCCGAACGCCTCTTGGAAGACGCCCTGGCCTTGCAAGAGGCCGGTTGTTTTGGGTTGGTGCTCGAGAAAATCCCTTCCAAACTCGCCCAAAAAGTGGCGTCCACCTTAAGTATTCCGGTCATTGGCATTGGCGCTGGATCGGGGGTGGATGGGCAGGTCTTGGTGATGCACGATATGCTGGGTTTGAACAGCGAGTTTTCACCCCGATTTCTGAGACGTTACCTTCAATTGGATGGTCTGGTCACCGAAGCGGTACAGGCCTATATCCGTGATGTTCGTTCGGGTGACTTCCCATCACCTGCCGAACAATACTAAATCCTTTTTCGAATTCCTTCGGAATTTCAACCCCCCACCACTCTCCGATGCATTGGCATATCTTGTTTGAAGACAATCATTTAATTGCGGTTTTCAAACCCGCTGGCATGCTCACTCAGCCGGACCCCGGGGGAGATCCCGATCTTTTTTCGCTGGTGCGCGAAGACTTGGCGATTCGTCACCAAAAAAAAGGCGAGGCCTTCATGGGAGTGGTGCATCGAATCGACCGACCGGTTTCGGGATTGGTGCTTTTTGCCAAGACCTCCAAGGCTCTTGAAAGGATGAACAAGCTATTTCGTGAGCGTCTGGTCCGTAAAACATACCTGGCATTGGTTCGGGACAAAGTCAACCGGGAAACCGGAACCCTCAAGCATTTTCTCAAAAAGAACCACGAAAAAAACCGAGTGCAGGCCCACGATTACGAAGTTCGGGACTCCAAAGAAGCGGTACTGGACTACACCCTTTTGGCCCATTTGCGCGGGCAGTCCCTTCTCAAAGTTCACCCCCTCACCGGGCGTCCTCACCAGATCCGTGCCCAGTTGGCGGCTATGGGTCATCCGATTGCGGGGGATGTCAAATACGGCTACCCAGTTGCCCTCAAGGACCATTCCATCGCCCTGCATTCGTACGGTTTGGCCTTTGAACATCCCGTTGGGGGTCAGCCTATGTATTTATTCTGTCCCTTGCCGGCCCTACCGTTGTGGAAAGAATCAAGCCAAGTGCTTGATAGCCTCCCGGCGGGTGAGCGCAGGTAATTGAGGATGGCTTCTCACAAAGGATAACACGATTTTAGGTTCCTGTCGGGCGTATTGGCGCAGGGCCCAACCCATGGCTTTGGCCAAGAAAAACTCCTGCGTTGCGGCTTTTTCTAAACACATTTTGGACAAGAGATCAAAGCGGGTTTGTTCCCGAAAATCCAATTGCAGGATAAAGGCAGATCGTTGCATCCACAGGTTGGGGTGGGCGTGGAGTTCGGCGAGAACGTGTTCGAGCAGGGGGGTGTTGAGGGCTGTCATGCGTCCTGTGGAGGTCTTTTTGTTGAGTAGGTACCAGCCCAAGGCCTTCGGGGCCAGCCAGTCCACGGTGTCCCACCAACTCTTGGTTTGAATCCAACCATAAACACGTTCAATCCAATCATCCCCCCAATGCTCTCGGTACCGAAGGGCCAGTTCCATGGCGGTGTACTGAAATTCTCGTTCGGGTTGCTGCCATAACACGTCGATGAGCGATGCTAGGATGGACCCATCCTGGGTTTCGCCCTTCACCGCTGCCCAGTTCTCTTGAAGGCCAACCCACAGGCCTTGCTGATGTTGACGGCGAATCGCTTGGGGCCAGCCCAAAAAGTCAAAACGATTCCGCATATAGGCCGACATGGGAATCGCCTTGTCCGGGTCGCCCTTCGTTTTACTTTGGCGAATCCAATCCAAGGTAAGGGTGAGGTGCGCGCTGACCAGTTTCAAGGTTCCAGCAATTCGATGTGCTTGGACTGTACGTGTTGACCCCCAAATCGGGAGGCCTGACGATCAAAACGCTGTGGATCCTCGGTGGTGAAATACTGAATCGTACCGCCCCGTGTCAAGGCAGCGCTCAGGTCGGGATGACGCTGGAGGTAAAGGGCCAAGGCTTGAGCCACCAAGGGGCCTTGCTCAAAAATTCGTATGTTTTTTGGTAACAAATCCCGAATTAATGGGGCCAGCAAAGGATAATGGGTACAACCCAAAATCACGGCATCCATGCCCGGTGCCTTGGCGCAGAGTTCGTTCAAATCAGCCTGTACGATGGCATGGGCCACCGGGCCTTGGAGGATGCCCTCCTCGATCAAAGGAACCCAAAGGGGACATGCCTGGGTATACAGTGTTATTTCAGGAAAAAAGTGTTCAATTTCGGTTGTGTAAGAGCCTGATTCAACGGTGCCTCGGGTGGCTAACAAGCCCAGGCGACCACTTTGGGTGAATGCGCCGGCCCGTTCGGTGGTGGGCCTCAGGACCCCCAGCACCCGGCGTTCATGTCCACCTTCGTTGAATTCTTTTTGCCAAAGCGGTAAATCCACCTGTTGGATACTGCGCAGCGCTTTGGCCGAGGCGGTATTGCAGGCCACTACGACCAGGGGTGCACCCGCCTTCAACAAGGTGTAAACCCCTTCGCGGGTAAATTGGTATACGGTTTCGAAGGAACGGTTGCCGTAGGGAACGCGGGCGTTGTCGCCTAGGTAACACAAATCCAGATCAGGGAGGGTTCCCCGAATTTGCTGGAGCACCGTCAGTCCCCCAAGCCCCGAATCAAAAATTCCTAACGGCCCCATAGATCAGCCTCCTTCAAATTGAGCCACTGCAGGGCAGATCGGTACAACAAATCTTTTTCTTGTTCGGGTTCCAGGTTCATGGCACGTATCAGGGTGCCTGCGCGGGATTCTCCCAATGGAAAGGGGTAATCGCTGCCCAAGGCAACCCGGTTGGAACCAACAATTTCCATGAGATATCGTAGCATATGGGGATCGTGCACCAAGGAGTCTACCCAGAACTTGCCCAGGTAGGAGGTCGGGTGGTGGGGATTGTCAACCGCGACCAAATCCGGTCGGGTTTCGTAACCTCGCACAATCCGGCCCAAGCCTCCGGGGAATGAACCTCCACCGTGTGCAAATGCCACCCTCAGGCTAGGGAACTTTTCGAAAATACCCCCAAAGATCATGGAGCAAATCGCCAAGGCCGATTCGGCCGGCATCCCAACAAGCCAGGGCAACCAATACCGGTCCATTTTTTCTTGACCAACCATATCCCAAGGGTGGACAAAGACGGAAGCACCCAGCGACTCGGCATGCGAATAAAAACCATGCAAGGCCGGGTCGTTCAAATTCCATTGGTTGATATGCGAGCCAATTTGGACACCGGACAATCCCAATTCCGTAACACATCGTTCCAATTCTCGGCAAGCCAAGTCTGGATCCTGCATGGGCAGGGTTCCCAAACCCAAAAAATGACGGGGATGACGCCGAACGGTTTCGGCCAAATGATCATTCAAAAACCGGGAGGTATCCAAGGCATTGGCGGCCGGAGCCCAATAATGAAAAAGCACTGGAATGGTAGAAAGGACTTGAAGGTGCTCTCCCAAGTCGGTGGTTTCTCGGATACGCTCCTCCTCGTCCCAACAATTGGCTTCAATTTTTCGAAAAACACGATCCCCCTGAACCATGAGGGCACAAGCAGGGCAGGCTCCTTCCTGGTGACGTAAGGAGATCCAATCGCCCGGTCCGTAGCGAGCCGCCCAGTCCGGTAAATCCCGCGGAAGGATGTGGGTATGGATGTCAATGGAACGCAAACCGAGCCTATTTAGACAAAGCGGGGGTCGGTTTCCATCGAATGTCCGCAGGCCTTGCACAAGAGTCGTTCAGGGTCTGAATAAAAAGCCTTGAAATGGGGAAGGAAATCTTTTTCGATATCGTGCAATTCAAAGTAGGCTTCGTGCAGTGGGTGATTGCAGGACTCGCAAAACCATAAGAGTCCGTCGGTGAACCCCCTGCCAGCCCGCTTGCGTTCAATGACCAAGCCCAAGGAACCTTCTTCGCGTACCGGCGAATGGGGGATTCGGGCTGGACAGAGGAATAAATCGCCCGGGCCCAGTCGGTACTCGACGCATTGACCGTTTTGTTGCGTTTTGACCGTGATTCGACCCTCCAATTGATAGAAGATCTCCTCGGTTTCGTTGTAATGGTAGTCTTTGCGGGCGTTGGGTCCGGCGACGACCATCACAATATAGTCTTCGCTCTGGGGGCTCAGGTTCTTGTTGGCGACCGGAGGTCGAAGCAAATGCCGGTTATCGGTCAGCCATTGGGTGAGGTTAAAGGGAGCAACGGGGGCCATAGCAAAACGGTTTACTTGTCCAAAATACAACCAAACCGGTAGGCTCAGTCATCTTGAGATCGCTGGCAGATTCGATTAAAATCACAATAGGTGCATTTTCGAGTGTTCGTGGTGGCTTCGAAAGAGCGGTCAGGAGCGAGCAGATCCCGCAGTTTTTGCAGGAGTAGTCCTTCAAATTCTTCCAGGCGTTGGACGGTTAGGAGGCTTTGTTGGTCGATTTCCAGCATGCGGGGCCCGCCTTCGGCTTGTTGGAGGGGTAGGATGGCCAGTTCCAAGCCCTGGGCATAGGCCTCTGGTTCCGAGCGATAGGTCATCCACGCATAACACATTAATTGGAAAGCCTTGCTGTGTTCACCGTCAAAACATGTTTCGACATTTTTGATCCGCAATTCGCTGGCATTGTTTTTGAGGATGCCTGATTTGAAATCAACAATGCGCGTTCGGCCGTTTAGCTCTTCGAGGCGATCCAGCCGCCCTCGCCATTTCACGCGTTGCTCATCCACCAAGATGCTGGTTTCGAGGGGCCGTTCTTGGCCGATCAAGAGAGCCGGTCTTCGCTGAGCGGCCTTGGCCTCGGTCGTGAGGTATTGATGGATGAATTGGGGCCCCATCCGGTCTACCATGGCGTTCAGGCCTTCTTCAAAGGACTGCCAAGGAAAATTCTTTTGACGCACTTCTTTCCAAGTCTGTTCCACTTGCGGCATCAAAGAACGAAGCAAATCCGGGGTCATGCGGGCACCGATCTGGGGTTCGAAAAGCTTCTCGAGGGTTTGATGCAGAAGGTTCCCGGTTTGAGAAGCGTTCAATTGTTCCGTTTCTTCGTCGGGAATGCGAATTAGACGGACATACCCGTACCAAAATTTGAGTGGGCATTCCAGGTAGGCCGAAAAAGTGGATGGGCTCAACGCGCGCGTTTCCAATCGTTCGGTAATGGTGGCCTGAATTCGTGGTGATTTGGGGATCTCGAGCAGGGTCCAAGGGGTATCCGAAGAGCTGGTCTGGGTTCGTCTTTCGCGGTTTTGGAAGGGGCCTGGGTATTCGAGTTCCAATTGTTGCAAGTAACGGCTGGATTCCGCGGCCTTGCCATCGGCGCCTGTGGCGGACCAAAGAAATTGCGCCTCTGTACAATGTTGTAACAATCGATATAATTCATAGGCTTGCCTGGCTTCGACGATCCAAGGATCGGGGATCCCAAAGGCACGGCGCAAGTCAAAACTAAGCATGCCGCTGTACCGGCCTGGTTTGGGTAGCAAGCCTTCGTTGGCGCCGCTTACGATCAAGTAATCAAAGTCCAGGGCCTTGGTGCGATCCAAGGTGGTGATCCGAACCCCGTTGGGTTCCCTGTGTCCTGGGTTGAGTGCAGCGGAACTTAGGTTTTGATTCCAGAGCTTGCGCCAAAGGGTCCACCGGTTTTCGCATTCAGGAATGCGAGGTGCTAAGACTCGAATCATTTCGGCCAACTTCATCAAGGCGTGTTGTTCCATCTCCGGAAGCTGGGGATGATTTTCGAGGATCTGTTCGATGAGTTCGGCCAAGTGGAAGTAGGCATCGTCGGCTTGGTCTTTGAGAGGTAGCAGGCTTTGTTGGTTCCAGGTTAACGCTGTGAGGCTCGTGCGAAAGACCACCATCGGCTCGGTCCGTTGGAAGGCGGTCCAATCCGGGGGTGATATAGTGCTCTCGATCCAGCGATTCCAATCGGAAACCCTGGCCTTGCCCGTAAAATGCAGGCTCTGTTGCAATTCGATCCAACCCATCGCCCAAGCGTATGCTGCCGTCCATCGCAGGTCCAATGGCAGATTCCAAACCGGTGGAGCTGTCATCGGATTCCAACGCAACATGAGCGGCCATGCTTGATTGGCATCGGCCAAAACCCAAGCGATCCGCGATGGCGAGATCCCTTGGTCTATCCACTTCTGGATCAGTTCAAGTCCTTCATCCAATTGTTCGGTCATGCCCATGCAACGGCAGGCTTCGAAGCGGGGTTCGCCGTTTTGAAGGCGGTCCCCAATCTGTTCGATCGCCTTTAAATTTTCGATTTTTGGGAGCGGATGATCTCTCCATAACATTCCCGCACTGTGCAAAGGGTCTGTCACATAATAGACATCGCCTTCGGTGATCCAAAACATGGGGATGGATTTGGAACCAACTTGGAGGAGGCGTTGGAGGCCGGGAGCTGGCGAATCAAAGCCCACCCAATACACGGCGTCCACAGTGGAACGTAGATGCTCAAGCGTTTCCTCGGCATGTTCCAACAAGGCCCTAAGGGCGGAAGATGGATAGGCCAATCCTTGGTCATCCAGGATTTTGCGAAAAGCATGGTAGGTGGGACCGAGTAGGCTAAAAAAACGCAAGTATTCGGCTTCGGTCTCCGTCAATTGACCGTCCGAGGGACTCCAGAGTTCAACGGCTTTTTGTTGGTGCAGGTGCCCAAAGACCTTGTCCGCATCCAAGAGGTGCTGGTCGATTTCTTCAAAATCTTGAAGGAGCCCCCCCGCCCAACTCAGGAAGGTTTCGGGGTGATCGGGCACCATGCCCGCCTCATGGGAGCATTGGCTGTAGGCATGGTACAAGAGATCTTGCAGCCATAATCGGTTGGGTCGGTTGCGTTCGCTTTGTTCAAAGACCCATTCGTCGAAGGAACGACAAATCGGGGACAGAGAGGGTGCCTTTAGAAGGCGCCCAAGAGCTTGTCGAAAAGGCTCCACCGGACGCACCGATGGAAAGAGAACCAAAATCCGGTGCAGTTGGGGATGACCCGCCGTCAAGAGGCGTTCCGCGACTGCATCCAGGAACTTCATTTAGGATTTGGAAGCGCGTTGGCGAATAATGTTAAGGGCACCGCCAGCACGGAACCACGCCAATTGGGTCTCGTTGTAGCTGTGGTTTAAGGTGATGGTATCGCTGCTACCGTCCTTGTGCTTTAACACCATTTGGAGGGGATGCCCGGGTTTCATGGCGGTGAGCCCCAACAGGTCCATGCGATCGTGTTCTTGAATCAGATCGTAATCGGATTTGTTGGCAAAGGTCAAGGCCAACATACCCTGCTTTTTGAGGTTGGTTTCGTGAATGCGGGCAAAAGAGCGAACCAAAATAACCCGAACCCCCAGGTGCCTGGGCTCCATGGCCGCGTGTTCCCGGGATGAGCCTTCGCCGTAGTTTTCGTCGCCGACGACCACCGTGCCGATGCCTGCCGCTTTGAAGCTGCGTTGAACATCCGGAACGGTTCCGTATTGGTTGTTTTGTGGGTTGAATACGCTGTTGGATAGTCCATTAAAGGCATTAATAGCTCCAATTAACATGTTGTTAGAAATATTGTCCAGGTGACCACGGTATTTGAGCCAGGGTCCGGCCATGGAAATATGATCGGTGGTGCATTTGCCCTGCGCTTTGATGAGCAGATGCAAATCCTTTAGATCGGTTCCTTCCCAAGGTGCAAAGGGTTCGAGCAATTGCAGTCGGTCCGAATCAGGTCGAACCTGAACCGCTACGGTGGCTCCATCGTTTGCCGGGGCTTGGTAGCCTGCGTCTTCCACCGCAAAGCCACGGGGCGGGAAGGCCAGTCCTTGAGGCTCGTCCAGGCGGACCTCCACGCCTTCCGAGTTCGGAAGGGTATCCTTCATCGGATTAAAGGTTAAATCCCCGGCGATGGCCAATGCTGTAACAATTTCGGGGGATGCCACAAAGGCATGGGTGTTGGGGTTTCCGTCGTTCCTTTTGGCAAAATTTCGGTTAAAGGAGGTGATGATGCTGTTTTTGCGTTGAGGGTCGTCGCTGTGTCGGGCCCATTGGCCAATACAGGGACCGCAGGCATTGGCCAAAACGACACCGCCGATGGCGTTGAAATGTTCCAACATTCCGTCTCTTTCAACGGTATAGCGAACCATTTCGGAACCAGGGGTCACGGTAAATTCAGATCGAGCCTGCAGCTTTTTGGTTGCGGCTTGGGCTGCAATGGAAGCGGAACGGCTGATGTCCTCGTAAGAGGAATTGGTGCAAGACCCAATGAGTCCGACATCCAATTTGGAGGGCCAACCGTTGGCCCGCACGGCATCGGCAAATTGGCTCAGGGGCCATGCCAAATCCGGGGTGAAGGGGCCGTTAATATGGGGCTCCAATTCGTCCAGGTTGATTTCGATGACTTGGTCAAAATAATCCTGGGGACGTGCATAAACCTCGGGATCTCCGGTCAATTCCTGTGCCAAGGCATCGGTCCACTCGGCCAAATCTTCTCGGCCGGTTCCTCGCAAATAGGTGGCCATCGAGGCATCGTACCCAAACAGAGAGGTGGTAGCCCCAATTTCGGCACCCATGTTGCAGATCGTGGATTTTCCGGTCGCTGATAGGTTTTGGGCCCCGTCTCCGAAGTATTCAAGAATCGCGTCGGTCCCCCCTTTGACGGTCAAAATGCCGGCCACCTTGAGGATGACATCCTTGGCCGAGGCCCAACCGCTGAGGCGACCACGGAGATGAACGCCAATCAAACGAGGCATTTTGAGTTCCCACGGTAAACCAGCCATTACATCGCAGGCATCCGCCCCTCCAACGCCAATCGCTACCATGCCCAAGCCGCCGGCATTGGGGGTATGCGAGTCGGTGCCGATCATAAGGCCTCCTGGGAAGGCATAGTTTTCCAACAAGACTTGGTGGATAATGCCAGCCCCTGGTTTCCAAAATCCGATCCCGTATTTGTTGGAAACCGAAGCTAGAAAATCATAGACTTCTTTGTTTTTGTTCACGGCTTCGCTCAAGTCGGTGGCCGCGCCATCCTTGGCCTGGATCAGGTGATCGCAGTGGACGGTGCTGGGGACCGCCACCGATGGACGTCCGGCCTGCATAAACTGCAAAAGGGCCATCTGCGCGGTCGCGTCTTGCATCGCGACCCGGTCCGGGGCAAAGTCAACATAATCGACGCCTCGGCGCAGGTTGGCAGGGTTGGGGGTTGCTGCATCCCCGACTTGGGTTGCTGCATCCCCGGCGGGCGTTGCTCCTTCGGATCGGTTGGGGTCCCAAAGGTGGGTGAAAAGTATTTTTTCGGTCAGGGTCAGAGGACGTCCGCATTGTTCCCGAACCGTTTGGCATCGGGTTTTCCATTCAGCGTAATGGTGGCGCAGCATTTCGGTGTCAAAAGTCATGGTCGAAATTCAAAAGGTGGATCGATGTAGAAGATGGAATGCCTACGTTGGATAGGCTCCCTCAAAAATACAGACAAAGCCTCCCGGGGTCTATATTGCAGTCCATTTCCTTCAAAAAAACCGTTCTCTTGGGTCCCAGCATTGAAAGCCGTCCTGTCTTTGGTTGGGTCCAAAACTTGAGAATTGCCTTGAATTCGGTGGGGGGTAACAAATTGAGAACATCCCTCACGGCGGGGATTATCGCTATAGGGATTGCTGCTTTGGTGGGCATCCTGACTTCGATTGATGCCCTTGAAGCTTCTCTGACGGAGACGTTTTCGAGCATGGGGTCCAATACCTTGGTATTGCGCAATCGGCAGCCACGCGGTGCCTTTGAAAGCCGTCGACGCCGCATTCAGTACCGACCTATTCAATACAGGGAGGCCTTGGCTTTTGTAGAACGATTTGGCTTTCCCGGCCGGGGATCTGTCAGCGGGAATGTCACCTGGACGGCTGTGATCAAAGGCGGAGGTCGCAAAACCAATCCCAATGTTAACCTCTTGGGTACGGACGATCAATACCTAACCGTGGGCTCCTATACCTTGGCCGATGGTCGGAATTTCTCGCCTTTGGAATTGCAAAACGGAGCTCCCGTGATCATTCTTGGAGAAGAGGTAGCGCGCAAATTGTTTTCAACCATCAAAGCCAGCGGTCGACAAGTTTCGGTGGGGAGTGCCCGTTACCGGGTGGTCGGTGTTTTGGCATCCAAAGGTTCCGGTTTTGGCAGCAATTCAGACCGCACAGCCCTGATGCCCTTGGCTCATGTTCAATCCGCGTATCCTTCATCGGAAAGGTCCTATGTGGTATCCTTTACTTTAACCGACCCGCGTCAATTGGCTTACGCCGAGCAAGAAGCCGTCGGCTTGTTTCGTAATATCCGGCGCTTATCCCGGATCGATCCCGATAATTTTTCGGTCACCAAATCCGATAGCTTTGCCAGGGACTTGATTGAAAACCTGGCCTTTGTGGATATGGCCGCCAAGGCCATCGGCCTTATCACCTTGCTGGGTGCTGCCATCGGTTTGATGAACATTATGTTGGTCTCGGTGACCGAACGAACCCGAGAAATTGGAACCCGCAAAGCCTTGGGAGCCACCCAATCCGCTATTCGTCAACAATTTTTGTTGGAAGCCCTGATCATCGGTCAAATGGGGGGGCTGATGGGGATCGTTTTGGGAATTGTTTTGGGAAATTCCGTGGCCCTTTTGGTGGGCGCGGGATTTATCATCCCATGGGCCTGGATCTTTGGTGGTATTGTGTTATGCCTCTTGGTGGGCCTGGTTTCAGGCTTCTATCCTGCCGCCAAAGCCGCTGCTTTGGATCCCATCGAAGCCTTGCGTTATGAATAAAAAAAACTGCCAGATTGCTCTGGCAGTTTTCTGTTTCTTGCGAGGTCGAGAGCGGATTCGAACCGCTGTAGGAGCTTTTGCAGAGCTCTGCCTAGCCACTCGGCCACCCGACCAGGGTGAATTTTGCGATGCTGCCTGCAAGGCAAACCGCGCAAATGCAGCCTCAAAGATATCGTTCAAACGCCCTCATTGGGCCTAAAGTCCGCCAAGTGCGTGGATATGGACCGCATCAACAGGCGGTTCGGCAAGAACTCGTATTACAAACGCTCCAATACGACCGCAGAAGCTCCTCCTCCTCCGTTGCAAATACCTGCCACACCGATTCGGCCGTTTTCCTGACGCAAAACGCTGCACAGGGTGACGAGAATCCGGCACCCCGAACTACCAATGGGGTGACCGATGGAGACCCCTCCGCCGTAGACATTCACCTTGTTCGGGTCGAGGTTCAACAAGCGATTGTTGGCCACACAGACCACCGAAAAGGCCTCGTTGATTTCGTAAAAATCGACCTCCTCGGCCGTGATTCCTGCCCTTTGCATGGCCAGTGGAATGGCTTTGGATGGGGCGGTGGTGAACCATTCCGGAGCCTGTTGGGCATCGGCATAACCCAGAATTCGGGCCAAGGGCTGGAGGCCCCGACGCTGGGCTTCGGCATAAGACATGAGAACCACAGCCGAAGCTCCATCGTTCAGATTGGAGGCATTGGCAGCGGTGACGGTTCCTTCTTTCTCGAAGACCGGCTTGAGGCTGGGGATTTTTTCAAAATTGACTTTGGTATAGTCTTCGTCCTCGGTAACGGCGGTCGTGCTGCCTTTGGGACCGGGGACCTGGACAGGTGCAATTTCGGCGGCGAACTTTCCTTGTTGCCAAGCGGTGGTGGCACGGCGGTAGGACTCGATGGCATAGGCATCCTGATCCTCCCTGGAAATTTTCAGATCGCGGGCACAGAGCTCGGCGGCATTGCCCATATGGTACTGGTGATAGACATCCCAGAGGCCGTCCTTGAGGATGCCGTCGATGAGTTGGGCGTGACCAAACTTGTAACCATTGCGGGCCCGGTCCAGGTAATAGGGCACTTGGCTCATGCTCTCCATGCCGCCAGCCACCACGACTTGATTCTGTCCCAATTCAATGGATTGGGCTCCCAGCATAACCGCTTTCATGCCCGATGCACAAACCTTGTTGATGGTGGTAAAAGGGGTGGTTTTGGCGATGCCCGCACCCACGGCGGCCTGGGTAGCGGGTGCCTGCCCCAAACCAGCGCTAATGACATTCCCCATATAAACTTCGTCGATCCCCGAAACGCCCAACGCACCTTGTGCTTGGAGTCCGGCCCTTTCAAGGGCTGCGGTGATGGCGATGCTCCCTAGGGCCGTGGCGGATAGACCGGCCAAGGAACCACCCATGCTCCCAATGGGGGTACGGGCTACGGAAACCAGGCAGGGGTCGTTGGGGGAAAGGGGTCTAGGCATAGGGGGTTGGTTCAATAGAGCGTATGAATATTAGAAAAATTGAAGTCCAAAGATAGGGAGGGGCTCTTTGGCATCGTTCTTAACAAAGCGTTAGCGGCTTTTTTGGCCCATCGAATTGACCTTGGTATAACCCACCAAGCGGTCGTAGGCCATGCCGGCCGGGGGGTGGTAATACACCAAGACCTCGTAGTCATTCTCGGTATCGGCATGGGTTCCTTCGAGGGCAACGGCGCTGCAGGGTTCCGGGCCGGTGAGGTACTGGTAATCGTAAAAACCCTGTTTGAGATAAATGGATTTGACCCAAAGTCCGGTTTCGGATTGCCATTCCATGGCCAGTGCAGGATCGCAGGCCGATAATCCTCCGTCAATTTGGAGGTAAACCTTGGGATAGGATTCGCCGGGACCCGGTTCCAGAGCAAAGGTGGTCCAAACGTATTCGGATTCGGTATGGGGCTGCCTTTGTTCGAAATTTTGGACCATGGATCGTCCGTTCAAGTCTTTTTGGCTGAGATGGGGGGTGGTTCCCCGGGTCGGGTCGGTCTGGACCCAGGCCTCGTACCCTTCGACGGTGCGGATGATGCGTTCGATCCCTCGCCCGGGCGCCCTGACGGTTCGAAGGTCCACCGCCCTGTACTCGTTGCCGCCTGCAAAGAGGAGGTCGGACAAGCCCCGGTAGGTCCATTGTTGGGGCCCCAACAGGGTAGGGAAGGAGGGGCAGGGCTGCAATCGATTCCAATCACCGTTTTGCATGACCTGCAGGCTCAGGTCCAAGGCCGGCTGTTGGATAACCAATCGACCGGGATACAATTCCAGGTCCAATTGTTGATGGCTGCTGCCCTGACCGGCCGTGTAGGCGCGGCGGACCAGGGCTGATACGGAGACCCGGTTTTCGAGCACCAACAAGCGCCGGACCAGAACGAGTTCCTCAAGGTCCTGGTCGGCATAAACCAAAATAGCAAAATTCCCCGAAATCTTGGGACGCAGGGTCTCGGAAGGGATGGGATGGCTGTAGTGGGTGTACCGTTGCAAGGTGTTGAACGAAGGCCGGTGGTCTTGGATGAGCTCTCGGTCCAAACCTTCAAAAACCTGGGATTCAAACAGGTCCGCAGGGGTCCAATCCCTGCGGCATGCAACGAGCCGTAAGGTAAAAGGTCTATATCCCCCGTCCAGATCATCAAAATGCAAAACCAAAGGAGGGTTGCTGGAGCCCAACTCCCAAACCGGGGAAGCAAAGGGGTCGGATTCGGTCTGAATGCGCACCCCGGCAATCGAAGAAGCAAAAACCTGGTCCCGGTAGGGGTCTGTCGCGGTGATTCCGGTGCTCCAGGAAATCTGAACCCATAGGCTAAGCGCCAAAGCAAAAAAACGGGGCATTGTCACCATCATCAATCTTACGCTCGAATTGGCCTTAACGTACCTTCCGCTAGGATTTTTTCTTCGAATGGGCCGAATTATTCAAGGATTTTTTGAATTCCTAGTGTTTGCTGAGTGTATTTTTGGGCCGCAATACAACCATGGCATCAACCATCCGACTTCGCAAAGGGTACGACATTCAACTTGCCGGCACCCCCGCCACCTCATCCCGGCTTTCCATTGCCAACCGAACCTGCGCCGTTCGTCCCACTGTATTTCGCTACCAAAAGTTCAGGCTTTTGGTTGAAGAAGGGGCTGCGGTCAGCGCGGGTACTCCTTTGTTGGAAGACAAGGAACAGCCCGGCCTTTTTGTTTGTAGTCCCATGAGCGGCAAGGTTCTTGCCATTCAAAGAGGGGCCAAAAGGCTTTTGGAAGCCATCGTACTGCAAGGCGATGGGGAAACTCAATACATCGACTTTGGTTCGGGCCGCCCGGAGGATCTGGGCGCCGAAGGGGTCAAAGCCAAAATGATGATGGCGGGCGCCTGGGCCCACCTGCGTCAGCGGCCTTACAATCGGATGGCGCGACCCGATGCCCAACCCCGTTGCATCGTTATTTCTGCTTTTAATACCGCGCCCATGGCGGCAGATCGGGATTTTCAAGTGGACCAAGATCCGGCCGCTTTTGCCGAAGGTCTCAAGGCCCTCAATCAACTATGCCCCGGGAAGGTTCATTTGCACACGCACGCTTCCAAGACTCGCTCATCACATTTCACAAATGCAGCGGGGGTTCAAAAGCAGGCCTTTGAAGGCCCCCACCCCAGCGGTAATGTGGGTATTCAAATGCATCACCTTTCACCGATTGCCAAAGGTGATTGTGTTTGGACCATGACCCCGGCGGATGTGATCATCTTGGGTCGCCTTTTCTTGACCGGGTATTACGATGCCCGGCGCTGGGTGGCTGTTGGTGGTTCCTCGTTGACCAAACCCGGTTATGCCCAGTCTTTGGTGGGTGGCTCGGTGCACGAATTGTTGGAGTCGGCTGGCTTACAGCCTGGTGATCATCGCGCCGTATCGGGGGATGTGCTGAGTGGTGAGCAAGTGTCCTCGGATGGATTCCTTGGTTTTTATAACGACCAGCTTAGTGTGATTCCTGAAGGACGCGATTTGGAATTCTTGGGCTGGCTCTTACCATCCTATGCCCGCCCTGACATCTCCAAATCATTCTTGTCAGGTTGGCTAAGCAATCGCACTTACAATGTAAACACCAATACGCACGGTGAAGAAAGGGCTTTTGTGATGACGGGACAGTACGAAAAAGTCCTGCCCATGGACATTCTACCCACCTACCTGCTCAAGGCTATTCATTACCAGGATATTGAAGAGATGGAGCAACTAGGCCTCCACGAGTTGGATGAAGAGGACATGGCCCTTTGCGAATTTGTGTGTACCTCCAAGATTCCTGTTCAGCAAATGGTGAGGCAGGGTCTGGATATGTTGATTTCCGAAGAGCAATAAAAGAGACTCTCAATACATTACTAATCAAATTGTTATACCTATAGTTTCCCCATGGAATTTCTAAAAAAGAAAATATTGGAGCTACGTCCCGACTTTGAAAAAGGAGGGAAATACGCCCAGTTTCATACCCTTTTTGACGGTTTCGCCACGTTCCTCTTTACCCCAGACCGGGTCAGCACGGGTGGAACCCATATCAAAGCGGGTATTGACCTCAAAAGGACTATGTTTTTTGTGATCCTTGCAATGGTTCCCTCCTTGCTATTTGGCATTTTTAATGTGGGTCATCAACATTTTTTGGCCTTGGGCGAATTCGTGGGTTCACCCATGGTGGGCTTTTGGGACAAGGTGTTGTACGGAGCAATCAAGGTTTTGCCTATTGTAGTGGTTTCGTATACGGTGGGTTTGGGTATCGAGTTTTTTGTGGCTTCCAAGAAAGGCCATGCCATTAACGAAGGCTTCCTCGTATCGGGCATGTTAATCCCTTTGGTCTTGCCTCCGGATATTCCACTCTGGATGGTGGGATTGTCCACCGCTTTTGCGGTTGTGTTTGCCAAGGAAGTCTTCGGCGGCACCGGAATGAACGTTCTTAATGTGGCACTCACCGCCCGGGTCTTTTTGTTTTTTGCCTATCCAACCTTTATGAGCGGGGACCAAGTTTGGATTTCGGAGAAGCCCGACGTTTACAGTGGTGCGACGGCTCTTGCCAATGCGGCAGCCACCGGTTCCCCTTTTAATATTTCTGCAGACCAAACTTGGAATTATTCATTGCAGGATATGGTGGTGGGTTTGATTCCTGGTTCCATCGGAGAAACCTCCAAAATTGCGATTCTTCTGGGAGCAGCATTCTTGATCCTAACGGGGATTGGTTCCGGCGTCATCATGCTGAGCGTGGTGCTAGGGGCCCTCTTGATGGGATTGATTTTCAATGGTATTGGCTTGACGCCCTTTATGAACATGCCTTATTATTTGCATTTGGCCATGGGCGGTTTGCTATTCGGTGCGGTCTTTATGGCGACCGATCCGGTGACGGCAGCCCATACGGGTACGGGCAAATGGATTTATGGCTTGTTGGTTGGAATGATGGCTGTTATGATCCGAGTTTTTAACCCGGCCTATCCCGAGGGCATTATGTTGGCCATTTTGTTTGGAAACGTGATGGCACCTCTCATCGACTATTATGTTGTTCAGGCCAATATTGCCCGACGGAACAAGCGTCTCGCCGGCCGGGGAGCCCTTGCATAACCTCAGGTTTGAAATTCTTATTCGATATTTTTTCTCGAGACCTTTTTAGATAACATCTCCAAAAAAGACCCATGTCAACCAAAGGAAATTCTGGCACCATCATCTTCGCCTTGGTGGTGACGACGATCTCCGCGGCCTTGCTGGCGGCGGCGGCCACCATTCTCAAACCTGCACAGGATGAGAACGTGCTCAAAGAAAAACAACAAAACATTCTTTCCTTGGTCGGTCTCACAGGCCCCAATGATTACAAGAAGTTTGACGAGCTGGTTCAGGGAGTTGTGATTGATGATCAGGGGAAGGCCATTGAAGGTGTGACCGCTATAAGTCTGGACCTTGCCTTGGAGAAAAAACTTCAATCCAAAGACCCTGGTTACAAAGTCCGTTACCCATTGTATATCTACAAAGATCCCCAGGGAAAAGTGACGTATCTGCTGCAGATGGCGGGCGTCGGATTGTGGGGCCCTATTTGGGGTTATCTCGCTCTAGATCAAGATGGTAACACGGTCAAATCAGCCATTTTTGACCACAAAGGAGAAACGCCAGGACTTGGTGCTGAGATTAATACCGATGGTTTCGAAATGCAGTTTAACAACAAGAAAATTTTGAACGATCAGGGACAATTCGTTTCTGTGAAGGTTGAAAAGGGCAAGCACGATGCATCCATGCCGCATGCGGTGGATGCAATTAGTGGCGGTACCATCACGTCCAACGGCGTAAGTAAAATGCTACAGGAAGACATTGCTTTTTACCTCCGATACATCCAAAATCAAACCAAACCAAACCAAGCCCTATGAGTGAAGTCCTGGTTCAGCCACCGGCTGAGAAAAAATCCTTGCTTGGTAAGAAGGAACGCAAACTTCTAACCGATCCTCTTTCAGATAACAATCCCGTAACCATCCAGGTTTTGGGAATTTGTTCCTCGTTGGCGGTCACGACCCAAATGAAGCCCACCATGGTCATGGCGATTTCGGTGACGGCGGTGGTTGCCCTCTCCAACTTCGTGATTTCCTTGATGCGCAATGCCATCCCTCCCCGTATACGCATTATCGTTCAGCTTACGGTGGTCTCGGTCTTGGTCATTTTGGTGGACCAGGTGCTCAAGGCCTATATGTACGATGTCTCCAAGCAATTATCTGTCTTTGTCGGTTTGATTATCACCAACTGCATCGTGATGGGACGATTGGAGGCTTATGCCATGGGTAACAAGCCCTATCCTTCTTTGCTTGATGGATTGGGAAATGGTTTTGGTTACGGGGTCGTCATATTAACCGTCGCCTTTGTTCGAGAATTGTTGGGAAGTGGTAAAGTTTTTGGCTTCAAGGTGATACCCGATGCCCTTTACGAGGCCGGTTATGTGAATAACGGCCTGATGATGATTCCAGCAGGTGCCCTTTTTGTGGTGGCCTGTTATATCTGGATTCAACGGAGTTTTGCTAAACATTTGGAGGAAAAAGAATGAGCCCATTATTTCTAGCTGCGGATTTAGTGTCCGTCTTTGTTCGGTCGATATTTATCGACAACATGATCTTTGCTTATTTCTTGGGCATGTGTTCCTACCTAGCGGTGTCCAAGAACGTCAAAACTGCTTTGGGATTGGGCATTGCCGTCATCTTTGTTATGGTGATCACGGTGCCTCTCAACTGGCTGCTGCTCAACAAGGTATTGAAAGAAGGGTCTCTTGCTTGGATTAGTCCTTCCCTTGCCAAGGTGGATTTGAGTTTCTTGGCCTTTATTATGTTCATCGCAACCATTGCCTCAATGACCCAATTGGTTGAGATGTTGGTCGAGAAATTATCGCCGGAATTGTACGGAGCTCTTGGGATTTTCTTGCCTTTGATTGCAGTGAATTGCTCGATTTTGGGTGGCTCACTTTTTATGCAAGAGCGAGATTATGAATTCGCTGAGGCAACGGTTTTTGGCTTAGGATCTGGTGTTGGCTGGATGATTGCGATTGTGGCGATCGCCGCAATTCGGATGCGGCTTCGTTATTCCGATGTCCCGGCTCCATTGCGTGGATTGGGGATCACCTTTATTTTGACCGGGTTGATGGGCATTGCCTTCATGAGCTTCCTGGGCATTACACTTTAAACCTCTACAATGATGTTAGCCGGGGCCACCTTATCCATCATCTTTTATTCCATCCTTGCTTTTTCAGGGGTGATCCTCCTCTTGGTTTTTGTTTTGATGTATGCTCAGGCCAAATTGGTCAATAGCGGTGATGTCCAAATCATCGTTAACGGGGATACCGAGAATCCCATGAAGGTGGCTGCTGGATCCACGCTTCTCAGCACCTTGTCCGAGCGCAAATTGTTCTTGCCTTCGGCCTGCGGGGGCGGTGGAACCTGCGCGATGTGCAAATGCCAAATTTTGGAAGGTGGGGGAGATGTCCTGCCCACCGAAAAAGGGCATTTGAATCGTCGGGAACAAGCCGAGCATTGGCGCCTGGCTTGCCAAGTCAAAGTCAAAAACGACATGAAGATTCAGATTCCGGAGGAAATATTCGGGATCAAGAAATGGGAATGCGAAGTGGTCTCCAATTACAACGTGGCCACCTTTATCAAGGAATTCACTGTCAAATTGCCCGAAGGTGAGAATTTGCATTTTGAGGCTGGCGGTTATATTCAGGTGGATGTCCCTGCCTGCGCGGTGGATTTCAAAAACATCGATATTGCTCCATCGCCTGATGACCCTGCAGGCAAAGACAAGTTCAAAGAAGACTGGGACAAATTCAAGTTGTGGGACCTCAAAATGGTTAACCCAGAGCCCATCTTCCGCGCTTATTCCATGGCCAACCATCCTGCGGAGGGTAATATCATCAAACTGAATATTCGTATCGCCACTCCTCCTTGGGATCGAGCCACCAATGATTGGATGAAGGTCAATCCGGGTGTTTGCTCCTCCTTCGTTTTCAACTGCAAGCCAGGTGATAAGGTAACCATTTCAGGTCCTTACGGTGAATTCTTTATCAAGGATACCCAAAAGGAAATGGTTTACGTCGGTGGTGGCGCCGGCATGGCCCCGTTGCGAGCCCACATTTTCCACCTTTTTCATACCCTCAAAACCGGTCGCAAGGTGAGTTATTGGTATGGTGGACGTTCCAAGCGAGAACTTTTTTACGTAGACGAGTTCAGGGCCATTGAAAAGCAGTTTCCGAATTTCCGTTTTCATGTGGTTCTATCCGAGCCACTTCCAGAAGATAATTGGAAGGTCTGTCAAGGTTTGGATGATCGGGACGGCGACGGTTTCTTGGGCTTTGTGCACCAATCTTTTATTGATAACTACCTGAGCAAACACAAAGAGCCCGAAGAAATCGAATTCTATTTCTGTGGGCCTCCAATGATGAATGCCGCCGTTCTCAAAATGTGTGATGATTGGGGCATTCCCAAGGAGCACGTGGCCTTTGATGACTTTGGCGGTTAAATACAGGGTCCCTTCATCATTCAATTCTATTCATAACCACCTAACATGAACATACACGAGTATCAGGGCAAGGCATTGTTAGCACAGTACGGTGTAGCCGTTCAACGAGGCATTTTAGCCGAAACCCCGAATGAAGCGGTCCAAGCTGCGGCCCAAATACAGGAGCAGACCGGTTCCGGTTGGTGGGTGGTCAAGGCCCAGGTTCATGCCGGGGGTCGGGGCAAAGGTGGCGGAATCAAACTCGCCAAGTCCATCGATCAGGTACGGGATTTGAGCCAACAAATACTGGGTATGCAATTGGTGACCCCCCAAACGGGAGCCGCCGGGAAGACCGTTCATTCGGTTTTGATTGCGGAGGACGTCTATGCACCGGGACCATCGCCTACCCAGGAATTTTATTTATCTGTTTTGTTGGACCGTGCCCGCGGCGGCTTTGTGATGGTTTATTCACCAGAAGGGGGAATGGACATCGAAGAGGTAGCCGAAAAGCATCCCGAGAAAATTTACCGCGAATGGATTGATCCAACCATTGGCTTTCAGGCCTACCAGGCCCGTCGTGTAGCCTTGAATCTCGGCCTCAAGGGAGGACAGGCCTTCAAACAAATGGTGTCCTTTTGTCAAAATCTGGTCAAAGCATTTGAGGGAACCGAGGCATCGTTGTTCGAAATCAATCCGGTCCTCAAAACTTCCGATGATCGAATCTTGGCCGTGGATGCCAAGGTGAACATTGATGACAATGCCTTGATGCGAATCCCTGCGATTGCAGCGATGCACGACCCGCGCGAAGAGGACCCTACCGAACTCAAGGCAGCCTCCTTTAATCTAAACTATGTTAAACTAGACGGCAATGTCGGTTGCATGGTGAACGGCGCTGGTTTGGCCATGGCCACCATGGACATGATTCAACTCAGCGGCGGTAGTCCTGCGAACTTTTTAGACGTAGGGGGAACGGCATCGGCGGAGCGTGTTGCTCAGGCCTTTAATATCATTCTGGAGGATCCCAATGTCCAGGCGATCCTGGTCAATATTTTTGGGGGAATCGTCCGATGCGATCGCGTCGCCAACGGGATCGTGGAAGCCTGCCGCAGTTTGGGGGACCTTCGGGTTCCATTGATTGTTCGTTTGCAGGGCACCAATGCGGTGGAGGCCAAGGCTCTTTTGGAGGCATCCGGACTTCCCATTCGCGCCGCGGTGACCCTTGAGGATGCCGCCTCAGCCGTTGCTGCCGCCCTGGCGTAACGTTGCAAACCCGTTTTTTACCCTTAATTTGGCCGTAATGTGGCGATTTCAGAACCCTAACCGACTTTTGCGGTCCTTGTTTTCGCTTTTGGTTTGGGTTTGCTGCCTGACCGAAGCCTCCGCCCAGACTGGAACGCTGAGGGGTTTTGTGTACGATAAGGGGACCGGGGAGCCCATTCTATTCACCAATGTTTTTTTGTCGGGGACGACCATCGGAGCGAGCACGGACGTCAACGGTTTTTTTACGATCAAAAATGTTCCCGCTGGTCAATACCAATTGACCAGTACGTATTTGGGTTACGACACCGCTTCCGTGCCTGTTAAATTGAGTGCAGGTGCCACCTTGAGCTTTCGACTTTTGCTCAACAAATCGTCCATCGGTTTGAGGGAAGTGGAGGTTCTAGGTGCCAAACAGGAGCAATTGACCAATACCCGCGTTTCGGTAGAAACGGTGACTCCCAAACAAATTACCCAGGTCGTTTCGGTGGGTGGGGAGGCTGATATTGCCCAGTATTTGCAAGTCCTACCGGGGGTTGTTTTTACGGGTGACCAGGGCGGACAATTGTACATCCGCGGTGGTTCCCCCGTCATGAACAAGGTGATGCTGGATGGCATGCTCCTTTACAATCCCTTTCACTCGATCGGTTTGTATTCGGTTTTTGAAACCGACCTCATTAAGAATGCCGAGGTCTTCACCGGGGCCTACAACGCCAATCACGGCGGACGTATTTCGGCGGTGATGGATGTTACAACCCGCGATGGCAATCAAAAACGTCTGTCAGGCAAAATAGGCGTAAGCCCTTTTCTCAGCCGCCTGGTTTTAGAAGGCCCGCTTTGGAAGTCCAAAAAGAATGAAGGTTCCACGCCCACCTTCATTTTTAGTGCTAAAGGCTCTTACCTGGACCAAACCTCCAAGTCATTGTATTCCTACGCAGGTCCTCAAGGCCTTCCTTTTTCTTTTTTGGACCTCTACGGCAAAACCACCTTCAAATCCAATTCAGGTTCCAAGTTTTCCTTGTTCGGGTTTAACATGCGGGATCGGGCCAATTTTAGGGGAATCGCCGACGTGGATTGGGTTTCAACCGGAGCTGGCACTCAATTTGTATTAATTCCCGAAGGCGCCGGAAATACGATTTCAGGGAACTTGGCCTACTCCAATTTTGTGTCTGGTCAAACCGAAGCGGATGGAAGACCGCGTCGCTCCTCCATTACCGGTTTTAATGGAACGGTGGCCGTGACTCAGTATTTGAATTCAGGTCAGGCCCAATTTGGTTTTGACCTGGTGGGGCTAAACACCGATTTTAATTTCACCAATTCCGTTGGCAAAATCATCCGTCAGCAAGAGAGTACCACCGAGCTGGCTGTTTTTGGTAAATACAACTTGGTCTTTGATAAGTGGGTTCTGGAACCTGGCCTACGGGCTCACTATTATTCAAGCCTTACCGAAATGTCGTTGGAGCCTCGCTTTAGTGCCAAGTACAATGCAAGGTCGGACCTCCGATTCAAAGTGGCTGCCGGCAAATATTCCCAAAATCTTATCAGTGCCACCTCCGATCGGGATGTCGTGAACCTGTTCCTGGGTTTCTTGTCAGGCCCCGATAATTTGCCCAAAACCTTTGACGGCAAAGAAGTTACCTCTAGACTTCAAAAAGCCAACCATTTGGTGGGAGGCGTTGAAATTGATTTGGGTCCTCGGATTGAGATCAATGCCGAGACGTATATCAAACAATTTACACAGCTAACCAATATCAACCGAGACAAAATCTTTGATGATATCGAAGGGAATTTCGGAAAACCGGATGCGCTCAAGAAGGATTTCATCCTCGAAAGAGGTCAAGCCTACGGGTTTGATTTCCGTGTCAAGTACGATGTCAAGAGATTTTATCTATGGACCACCTACAGCTGGACCTACGTCGACCGTTTTGACGGAATTCGAACCTACAACCCTGTTTTTGACCGTCGTCATAACATCAATGTGGTGAGTAACTACACCTTTGGCAAGGAATTGCAGTGGGAGTTGTCAGGTCGTTGGAATTTGGGGACCGGGTTTCCATTTACCCAAACCCAAGGATTTTATCCCCAAGTTGATTTCGGGGCCGGTGCAGGAACCGATTATATCAACCAAGGAGGGGAGTTGGGGGTGCTTTTTGCGGATTTCAACAAAGGCCGCCTGCCGACCTATCACCGATTGGATTTGGCCCTGCGTTACCGCAAGGAATGGAACAACGACCGATCCATGGATATCAATTTTAGTTTAACCAACGCGTACGATCGTCGGAATATATTTTATTTTGATCGGATACGTTATACCAGGGTGGATCAACTTCCGATCTTGCCTGCTTTGGGCCTGGTTTTGCATTTTTGATGATTCATTGGATCGATCGGATGCGTGTCAAGTGGATCTCCTCTAGCGCGGGATGCATCGCCCTCTTTTTCCTGGGATGCTTGAACGGGACCTTCGCCCAGACTTGGGGCCCTCCAACCGAGGATCGGTGGTTTGGGGAAGAGGTCAAAACCTGGTCCCTCCGTCAAGAACATGCATTGGCCGGTCTGTTGTTGCAGGCCACCGGGCCTCGTTCGGAAATCAAAGGCCTTGCCCAATGCCTGCATGCGGTTGCTCATCGTCGACCCGAGGCCGATCGGCTTTGCGAGGATTTCATGTTGAACAACCCGGCGCATCCGTCCTTGCCCACAGTACAGCTGGCCTATGCTACGTATTTGTTGCAAGAGGATCGGATTTCAGAAGCCGATTTGTGTTTGGATTCCTTGAATTGGTACCGCCTGGATTGGTTTGAAGCCCAACAATACCATTATCTAAAGGGTTTTTTGCGATTGCCCGTGGATACCTCGGCGGCGGCGGCGCATTGGATGCAAGCGGTGGGATCCGAGGGGCCTTACGGAAATCCTGCCCGCTATGCCCTCTTGGTTTTGCGATTGCGCGAGCATCAAGCAACGGCGGTTCGCTCGCTGGTCTCCGAGCTCGAAAAGGATTCGGTTTTTGGACCGCGTTGCGTTTACCCATTGGCCTGGGCCCGGACCATGCAAGGGGATACCTTGGGCGTTCTCCGCACCTTGGACAGTCTGCGCGGTAGCCTGGTTCAAAGCCCGGATGCCAAAGGCTTGATGCGTTTGGGAATGAGTTTGGCGTACCATGCAGCCCAGTCCGAAGCCTATACTTCCTTTTTGAGGGCATCGGTGGCTACTGGCTACACCCCGACGGTGGACGATACCCTTCGGTGGTGTTCGATGTTATCGTTGACAGCCTCCTGGGACACGATTTTGAGCCTAATCAAGGGCCTTGAAAACTGGCCTGATTCGGTGAAGTCCACGGCGTACGGGTTCATGGGTTGGGCATGGTTGGCCAAGGCCGGCGATGCCGGGCCTGATCGTTACAAGGCCAGGGCAAGGGCCGCTTTTCAACGCATTACCGAAAGAGAACTAGACGGTGACTGGAGGGAGAAGGCTTTTTACCTCTACGCCAAATTGAGTTACGAGGTGGGGGAATCCCCGTCCAATTTTAGGGCGCTCGCTGCATTTCTGCTTCAATACCCGCAAAGCAAGCATCGCGAAGAATTAAGTGAATATTTGAGCGACCTCGCAATGCGTGCGCATCATTACCAGGAATCACTCCGCATTTTGCGTTCGGTCTCCAACAAAACACCTCGTTTGCAGGGGTTGTTGCAACGGCTTTATTACCAGCAAGGTTTGGCATGGTTTAATCAACGTCGCTACGTTGAATGCTTGCCTTACCTGGATTCGTCGCTCCAGTATCCGGTGGATTCCAACCTACGGGCGGCGACCCTGTTTTGGAAATCCGAATTGTACCACAAAGTAGGTGAATACAACCAGGCCCTTTTGTGGATGAAAAACTTCGTGGACTTTGGCTGTTCTTCTTCCACCCTTCGGGATTGGGGTTGCCATGCCATGGCGGCTCATTATCAACTCGGTCACCTTTCCTTCAAGCTGGAGCGTCCCGCCCAGGCCGTTCGGTATTTGAATCAGGCCGTCAAGGCAGGTCAGGAAATGGGCACGCTCAACGAGGCCGAAGCGGCGATGCACCGGGACGCGTACACCCGATTGGCCGATGCCTACCTGCGCGATGGACAAATTGAAGCCGCCATTCGTCAATTTAATTATTGCATTCATGATCTCCAACGGGATGTCGACTATGCTCGATACCAATTGGCCATTTGTTACGGAATCCAACGCAACAACGAACGGAAGCGGCAGGAATTAAGCGCGCTCGTTCTTCAAGAACCTCCTTCGGATTATCGCATGTATGCGCTGATGGAATTGGCGATGACCTGCTACCAAGAATTCTCCTTTGATTCCGCTTTGGTTTGCATCGATCTCTTGCGCCGGGGGTATCCAAGGCATCGTTTGGCTTTTGTGGCCATGAACCTGCAGGGTTCGGTCTATCTCGAGCAAGAAAAGGACAGCCTGGCCATGTCGGTTTTTGAAGAGGTGATTCGAGACGCCGCTGGATTGCCCGAAGCCAAGGACGCCCTCTTTGAATTACGCCAATGGTGCATACGTAACAACCGTCCGCAGAAGTATCTGGATATCGCGAGCTCCAACGGTTTGTTGGCATTGCAAGACGATCCTCGGGATTCCATTCTTTACGAATCGGCCCAGTACAGTCTGGATGCCGGAAAGTTTTTTGAAGCGTTGGCATCGTATACCCAATACCTGCAGGAGTACCCCGGAGGTTCTTTCAAAGCCAATGCCTTGTATTATCGTTCGGTGGCTGCCGAAAAAGTCGGGGACCCCGCGATGCTTCGACAAGATTTGGAGGCCTTGTTGGCCATGCCCCAGAACCTGTTCACAGAGCGCGCCATGCTCAAGTTGGCTCTTGTTTATACCGGCACCAAAAACCTCCGGGGATCCGGGGAGGTTTACCGCAAATTATTGGCCGGAACCTTCTCGCAATCCTCTCGCTTAGAGGCTGTGATGGGCTTGATTCGGGTGAGTACCCTCCTCAAGGACTATTCAACCGTGGATTCGCTGGTGCGTCGATACAGTGCAGGTCCCGAATGGGGGCGCAACGATCAAGACGAAATGCAATGGCATGCCGCCAACGCTTCCCGTTACCGTGGGCAAGCGGCGGCAGCCCAACGTATGCTGAGGCGATTGGCCGATTCATCTTCGACGGAATGGGCGGCTCGATCCCTCTATGATTTGGCATCCATGGCCTATGAACGAAAGGATTACACCGCGTCCCAAGACTTGTTGTTTGACCTCACCGATCGCTGGCCTCAGTTCAGCGAATGGTATGGAAGGGGCCTACTCCTCCTGGCAGACAACCTCTACGCCATCAAAGAAAAGGAACAGGCCTTGGCGGTTCTTCGAAATCTTATCGAGGGTAGGGAGCCAGATGAGTGGACCCGTTTGGCCGAAAATCGTATGAAAGAATGGCAACCGTGAAATCCCTCCGTTGGTGGCTTTGCTTGATTCCGGGCCTGATCGGGAGCGGATGGGTCAAGGCCCAAGATTCCTTGCTCACTGGCAGTCCGGTACGCATTGTTCGTTCGTACGATCCGCATCTTCCAGAATGGTTTCGTTATAACACCGATCCCATCCCCCTGCGCGAGGAAGGAAAAATCAAGGATTTGACCTATGTTAGGGATACCCTCGATCGCCTTCCGGATCTATCCTTGATGTACGAGCCAAATTGGCCCAAGGCCACCTTTGAATCCCGTCCTCCCATCGAAAAAAATCACCGTCAGTGGACCATCGGAGCCTGGCCCTGGCAGCGCGGTCATGCGGGTTGGTCCGGCTCAGGTCCGGTCAAGGTAGCGTCCAAAGCCTGGCATTGGTTGGCATCGGTGCAAGCAGCGGCCGGTCCATTGGGGCCGGCATCGTCTAAACTCGTTCCTCGAACACGGGCTTTTTTGCCTTCGTTTTGGATGGAAAGCGCCCCGCAGCCCAACGGTCAACGTTGGTCGTTGGAGACCCGGCTACGTTCCATGAATGTTTCTTTGGAGGATAAAACGTCGCCTTACCTGCATTTTTGGCTGAAGCCCGGTTGGGAGCAAGAAAAGGAAAACAAACGCGTGGAGGGCCTGATGTCCTTGAACAAAGTGACCCTGCATGGGTATTCTGGGGGGAATGGATTGGGCGAATGGGGAATGGACGCATCGCATCATTCAACGATGCGGTTCGAGAATTGGACCCTGCAAGGGAAGTTTTCGTATGCCGGGGCGATGTGGAACACCGATGAAATGAGCGGGAATCGTCAAAAAGGGACGGTGGGACTCTCCGTGCAAAAGGGTGGAGGGCGACTTCGGTGGAGCATCTCCCCAACCTTGGCCTTTCTGAGCGATGACCTCCAATCGCGTTGGGTTTTATTGCCTGATATGGTCGTCGAGCGGTCGTTGGGTGCTTCAGGGCTTTCGGGAGTCTTGGAAGCCGGCGTGGTCTCCGGGATTCAGCAAGCATCGCTGTACGATTGGACCGGACGATACCCCACTCTTTTTCGAGTGAATTCCTACGGTGCAGCTGTCAACCGTTTTGAAGGCTATGTCCGATGGAAACATGGTTTGCTCAAGTCCTGGCAGGGGGAGCATCGTTTGGCGATGGGGCGTTGGAATCACCTTCGGTTTTTTGAGGCCGATAACCGCGAAGCTTTTGGGGTCCGTTCCCTGCATTTGGATTTGGCCCATCGTTGGGATTTGAACAGTCTTTGGACCTATTCGGCGGGGAGCGGTGTACGAATGTCCTTGCAATGGGGTGTCCAGGGTTTGTTGTTGGAGGGTCAATCAAGGGCCCTTCCTGGCTTGCAACCCAGCGCTTATGCAGGGTTTAAGTTCAAAGGCCCCGCAGGCAATGGTTGGAAATGGCGTGGTGAGGGGATGATTTACGGGTTGGGTTCGGACTTGTCTTCGACCGCTCCAGTTCAACGGCCTTGGTCCATGGACCTGGCTTTGGACAAAAACATCGGGAGTGCCGGGGTATGGTCCTTGGTTTTCAGGCAGCGCCAGGGCCCGATGGTTTTTCGTTGGGCTGAAGAATTGTACGGGGGTGCGCTTTTGCAATTGGAATGGAGAAAGCAACTTTGATGTAAATTTGAGCATGTCCCTTTCTAGTCCTTTGGATCAAGAACGATTGCGCTGTATTCGCAGCTCTGCCAACCTTGTTGGCTTTGGCCAAGTCGTTTACACCGTGGAAGGCGCTCGCTGGCAGGCCTCCGAGTCCCGCCTGCGGCCACCCCGCTATCACTGGCTTTTTGTACCTCAAGAGGGTCAAACGGCGGTTTCTGAGGAAACCTTGCATTTGATCGAGCCCCTTCGTTCGGCGCTTGAATCGGTAGGGAAACAGGGCGGTTCCTTGTATGTCCAAGGTTGGGGACTCCTGCGCAGGGTGGAACAGGGTGTTGAATTGATGGCTGACCCCGGCCCCTTGTCCGATGACCATCCGCATTACGGTTGGCTTCCGGTGCAGTGGACGAATCGCGTGGTACCCACGGGTGATCAATCAATCCGTTCCGGTTCCAAGTCGATCCGTTCTGGTTCCAGGTCGCAGCGTTCCGCATGGGTCTATGCCTTCGTATGGTTGGCCTTAGTGGGGTTGAGTCGATTCGCATTGGTGGTCGATGGGACGGAACCATCCCACGGACAGGGTCTAGCTTGGGCTGGATACCCCAATGATTGGTCTTTGAATGTCCCTTTCACCCGTTCCACCGATCCGTTTGATCCCTGTTTGCGTCAAGCAACGTTGTTGTCTCCGATTGAAAAGCCAGGTGTTGCCCACTATCCGGCGTCTTGGCCGGTGCACCGGGTGGTCGTAGGGCTTTATTCCCAAATGCCTTTGGCTGAGGCCAAGTTGACCACCCTGCGAGGTCTTGGTTATTCCGTTCGTTTAACCCCTCGATGGGCCCACGGTCGTTGGCTAACAGCCGTTTGCTTGGAATACCGCGGTCTTTATATCCAAGATTTCCTTCAGGAAGTCCGGTCGAACGTGGTGCCCGAGGCCTGGATTTGGCCCGAAGCGGTCTAATCGCCCATGGTACTGGGTCAACCGTCGGCATTGTGGGGGCTGACCCTTTGGCTTGTCCCCCTGTACATCCATTTTTTTGGCTTTCGCTTGCGCCAAAAAGCTTGGTTTACCCGGCTTGATTGGCTTTTGCAACAACAAATCCCCGTCCGACGTCGGGAGAGGCTCTTGAGGGTCTTGTTGCTCATCCTTCGTTTGCTGGCGATTTTAGCGTTGGTGCTAGCATTCGCCGAACCTCGTTGGGGCGACACCGCCGGTTCATCCGGTTCCGGTCAAAAGCACTTGATTTATTTGGATAATAGCCCCAGCATGCAGATCGAGGGCGATGAAGGTTTGCTCCTGGAATTGGCCAAACAGTCGGTTCGAAACTTGCTGAAAAAAAGCCCCAAGGATGCCCAATTTGCATTGATTACCAACGACCGGGCCCCGTTGTCTAGCGGTTGGTTGCCTGCCCATCGAATGACCGAATGGCTGGACAGGGTTCAGGTGGTGGAACAGAGACGGAGTGCAAGTGCAGTGCGGGATCAATTTCGTCGTCGAATGGAGCAAGAGGGTACCGCAGGGATGAGTCAAATTCAAACCTGGATATTTTCGGATTTTCAAAAAAATCAAATGTCTTTTTCGGAGCCAGCCACTGGTTTCAAGGTGCATTTGCAACCGGTGGTCCATCGGTCTTTTTTTAACGCGGTGATTGATTCGGCCTGGCTCATCGAATCAACGGTCCGACCAGGAATGCGGAATCGTTTGGTGTTCCGAACCCGCTTTTTTGGCGAATGGCCTAGCGGTTTGCTTTTGCAGGCCGAGCTTCGTTGGCTGAATCAACGCAAAAGCCTGATGAGCCTGCGTGATGAAGGTCGGGACCTGCGATTGGATACCTTTGATTTTGTGCCAGGACTTGCCGAGGCCGGCCTGGTGACTTTGAGCCTGAACGATCCAGGTTACCCTGCGGATAACACTTTTTTTGTGAGTCTGCCCATGCATCGGACCATCCGGGTTCTTCACCTCGTCAATGGGAAACCGAACCCCTTTGTGCAATCGGTTTGGGCCACGGACACCTTGGTTCAATCGGAAATATGCAATGTTATGAGCAAGCCGATTCCGGACCTGGATTCGGTGGATTTGCTGGTTGTGGAGGCATGGCGAGAGGAGGGGCAGGCCATGGCTTTGGCCCAAGTCAAGGAATGGGTTCAGCAGGGTGGAACGGTCGTTCTGCTACCCGCTTCGTTTTCAGGAAAAATCGGACCCTTGCCTTCTCGAAATTGGGAAATGCCAGTCGCAGAACCCTCTGTCTTAAAGGGTTCGTTCCGGGTTCAGGGCGTCGAGGCATCGGCTGATTTTCTGGGTCAGGCTTTGGCCCGAAGACCCCGGCCTGAAACCCTGCCAGGGGTTCGCGGGTACCATGTCGAAAAACCACAAGCAGGCGATCGGGTCCTTTTGGCCTTGAACAACGGCGATCCGCTGTTGTTGCAGGTCAGCCAAGGGGAGGGCATTCAATACCGATTTAGCACCCCGCTGACCGATGAGTGGTCTGATTTGGTTCGACACGATCTCTTTGTCCCGGTCTGGTATCGCTTGGCCATGGCCTCGCTCAAGGCCCCTTCCTTTACGGGGACACTTGGCGGAGACCGGGAATGGTCCCTGCCTCTTCCAGCCACTTGGGACGAGCCAGGCGAATGGAAATTGAGGTCGATGGATTCGAGTGGCCCGGATCCAGAAGTCTGGCGGCCATCGGTAAGGGTGGTTAACGGACGCTGCTTGCTACGGCCTTCGATGGAACAGGCCAAGCCTGGATTTTATCGTTTGGATCCTGGTTCCGTTCAACCGCCAGGCCCTTGGTTTGCCCTCAACCGTGAACCCCTGGAATCCGATCTCCGGGGGATGAGCGAGGACGAATTGCAGCGATTCTATCCCGATGCCTCCAGGGGGACCATCGCCTTGGGGAAGACCTTGAGCCCTTGGAATGGATTTTACGAGGCAGAGTCTTCGTTGACCCGGTGGTTAATCGGGGCTTGCTTGGTATTTTTGGCCTTAGAAGCAGCGCTGCTTGCGTGGCGCAAAGCATGAAAATCCTCCTCCAACAAGCCCGTTACCACGGCCCTCTGCCTGCTCACCTGCGGTCCAAAGCACCGAAGGGAGAGCGAGCTGATTTTTTGATCGAAGAGGGGGTTCTCACCAAGGTAGGTTCCGGCCTCAAAGCCCCCGGCGCCTTGGTGATCCAATCCAAGGACTTGCATTTATCCCGAGGTTTTACGGATCTCTACGCTGATTTTGGTACCCCCGGTTATGAAAACCGTGAAACCTTGGAAAGTGGAAGCCTGGCGGCCTTGGCCGGAGGCTTTACCCGGGTTTTGTTGCAACCCGATACCCGACCCGTCCTCCAAAGCGGAGGGGAGGTGACCGCCTTGCGTCTTCAGGCCCAGGGGCTGCCCGTTGAGGTTTGCATTGCCGCGGCCTTGACCGAAGGATTGTCTGGGGAAGCCTGCAGCGATATGTTGGATTTGAAACACCACGGCGCTTCGGCTTTTTCGAATGCCAACAAAGCGATCCCCGATGCCGGGACCATGCTGCGACTGTTGCAATACGGGGGAATGACCGGATTGCCGTTGATGGTTGTGCCCTGCGAACCTTCATTGGGCCGAGGAGCCCAGGTTCACGAGAGCATGCATTCGGTGCAATGGGGCTTGACGGGATGGCCCGTGGTAGCCGAGACCATGGTCATCGATCGAGATTTGGCGCTGTTGGGTTATCTCAACGGCCCCGCCCACCTTCATTTTTCCAAAATTTCCAGCGCCGAATCCGTTGAAAAGGTTCGTCAGGCCTTGGCCCAGGGTCTTCGTCTGAGTTGCGGCGTGGCAGCCCATCACTTGGCTTCCACCCAGGAGGATGTCGAAGGATTTCGAACGGATTTCAAAGTATACCCTCCCTTGCGCAGTTCCACCGACCGCGCAGCCTTGATGGAGGGCATTTTGGATGGGACCATTGCGGTCATTTGCTCGGATCATCAACCCGGTGATAGCGAATCCAAGGACGTGGAGTTTCCGGCAGCTGCCTTTGGACAGGCCGGGATCCAACATGCATTTTTGGCTGCATTGGAAGCCGGTTCCTTGTTGGAAGCCCGTCGTCGAACGCTTTGGGTATCTCGCGTTGTCCATGCATTGACCGAAGGCCCTGAACGAATTTTGGGAATCCATGCGCAGGTTTTGGACTCCATGGACAAGGGTCAGCCCAACGGGTGGGTGGTTTTTGACCCCGGCTACACATCGGCAGTGGCTACTTCCAAGGCAGCCCCGCGCTACAGCCAGGGGGTGGCCCAAGCCTACCATAATACTCCCTTTAAGGGAACTTTGCTGGCGGTGGTCGGCCCTGGGCGAACCATGGTCGCCTCCGAACTTTAATCGAAACCTATGAAATCAACTACGACCGTCGAAGCGGCTCTTCGAGGATTGGTTCTGGGTTGCTGGCTATGCCATCAACACCAAGAGGGTCTCCCTGTTGATGGGCTCACCAGCCTCCAGCCAGATTCGGAATGGAAGGAGCGCTTGCAGCAAATACGGGGCTTGGTTCTGCCGAAGGACTCTGGTCTGCCCAGGGCCGTTGAGAATCTTGCCCAAATCCAGGCTTACCTAAACGATGCCAAGGCCTCCTCCTGGTTGGTAGGATCGGCCGGTGCCTTTTTGGTGGATCTCTTTATTTTGTCGCTTTTGACGGACGAAGGTGCGGAACAAAGTTGGGACGACTCGGCTTGGGATCAATTCGAAAACGCATGTGCTGGCTTGGGCACGGATCTTTTGCATTTGCTTCATTATGTTGACGAATGCAGGGAGGAGGGCGTTGCGCCGGGAATGGATGATTTTGTAGACTCCTTCGTGGTGAGTCCAGAATTGGAGGACCAAGAACACCTGATGGCCTACGAGGAAGTTCTCGCCTCCAGAGACCTGGTGCATGAGCCATGGTCGGAAATGTTGGCAGAATGCAGAGCCATGGCCCCCGAATCGGCGATAGAACCCGTTTTTACCGGACTTTTTGTTTTTTTGCGGCAGGATTCCACCGACCAGGCGTGGTTGCGGGAGGTTTGGGGTTCCACGGAGGATCTCTCCGACTTTATGCCCCTATTGACCTGCGCCCAGGCCTATGCCACGAGCGCATCGACCCCCCAACTCCAACAATTGGCCGATTTGAACCCCGAATGGTCCAAGTTTTGAAATGAAACGCCTTATCATCTACATAGGACTGGGGAATACCCTGACCGCTGTCTTGGTTTCGGCGGCGGTTTATTTTTTCTCGCCGGTTCACCCTCTTGGTCAGTTTCGCCTTCCCTTGGGGGTGATCACTCTGGCTTGGCTGATTGCAGGCATTCGCAGCCTCAAATACAAAGTGCAGGCGGGCGATCTCAAGGTAACCCACGGGCTCCTTTTTAGCGCAGGTTCTGGTTTGGTTGCGACGGCCTCCTATGGGTTGATCGTATGGCTGCTGGGGACCTTGAGTCCTGTTTTTTGGAACGATTATTTAACCGATCAAATGCAAAATTTAGAAATGGCTTCGCACCTGCTCGAAAGAAATTATTCGCCCGGTACCCTGGCATACCTTAAGGATGAAATCCAAAACCAAACCCCCGCAACCTTGGCCCTGCGATTAAGTTTTTTTCGATGGATTTGGCATATGTTGGCTGGGGGCTGGGTTGCCGTTTATTTTCGTACATCACACTAACCAAGTATTTATGAATCAAGCCGTCGTATTTCGTTTTGGCCTTTTGTTGGGCGTGGTCAGCATTCTGTCCATGTTAATCGCCTATATGGTCGATTTGACCTGGCTGGTTTCTGGTTGGAATTCCATGATATCCATTGGCTTGGTTTTTGCAGCCATGTTCATGGCCTGTGTGGAGGATCGCAAGGATTTTTCCGGAGGCTACCCCTATGGACGTGCCGTGGTCCAGGGGCTCCTAACGGCCATGGTGGGCAGTTTGTTGGGCATCGCTTTTACCGGGGTGCTTTACAATTGGGTGGACCCTGAACTGCATGAGCGTGTCAAAGAAATCATGGTGCTCAAAATGGAAGAGAGTTTTGAATCCTTTGGGATGAGCGAAGAGGATACCGCCAAGGCCATGGAGTCCTTCGAAAAGCGGAGCTTCCAACAAGATTTTCGTTCCCTGGGTTCCGCCTTTTTGTTATCGGGCTTGATGAACACCTTGTTTGCCATGATCGTGGGTCTTTTTGTACGACGCAAAGAAGACCCTTTTGCTTCGGGTTCATCGGATACCCTCTCAAGCTAAGCGGCATGGATGTTTCTATTGTTATACCTCTTCTCAACGAGGCCGAATCCTTGCCCGAGCTCAACGCTTGGTTGGTCTCGGTCCTCGAGGCTGAATCGTTGGATTACGAAATCTGGTACATCGACGACGGGAGTAGCGACGGCAGTTGGGAGGTCATCGAATCCCTCCGCCTGCAAAACCAACGGGTCAAAGGACTTCGCTTTCAGCGTAATTACGGCAAATCTGCGGCCCTTCAAATGGGTTTTGAGCGGGTGACGGGCCGGATTGTTTTTACCATGGATGCTGATTTGCAAGATTCACCCGACGAGATACCGGGTATGCTCAAGCGAATGCGGGACGAAGGCTTGGACCTCTTGTCCGGCTGGAAGAAAAAGCGGTACGATCCTCTTTCCAAGACCCTTCCCACCAAACTCTTCAATGCCGCGACCCGGCGTATATCCGGCGTGCGCAACTTGCATGATTTTAACTGCGGTCTCAAAGCGTATCGGCTTCAAGTGGTGCAAAGCATTGAGGTGTATGGTGAAATGCACCGGTACATTCCGGTCATTGCGCAATGGTCGGGTTTCAAAAAAATCCAGGAGCAAGTGGTCCAGCACCGTCCGCGCAAATACGGGCATACCAAATTTGGCCTGGAACGATTTGTGAATGGCTTTCTTGATTTGTTATCCATTTATTTTATTTCCAAATTCAGACGAAAGCCCATGCATTTCTTTGGCACTATGGGTAGTTTGTCTTTTGTTATGGGTGCTGTATCCACGGCTTGGTTGATTTTCCGAAAACTCTACTTGATCTCGATGGGAAGCCCGCACCGGGATGTGACCGATCAGCCCTTGTTTTATTTGTCCTTGACCTTGGTCTTGTTGGGTGCGCTCTTGTTTTGTACCGGATTTTTGGCCGAATTGGTGGCCCGTAACAACCCCGACCGCAACCGTTACCTGGTCCAAGCCGTCCTGGATTGAAGCATATCGTTCTGGTCGGTCCGGTTTGGCCCTTTCGACCCGGGGGCATGACCAGCTTTAATCAGCGATTGGTCCAAGAGTGGCAGGCCATGGGGCATCGAGTCACCGTCCTGAATTATACGGTCCAATACCCATCGTGGTTGTTTCCAGGAACGACGCAGTTCACCCAAGAACCGGCTCCGGACCACCTCGTATCGCATCGCTTGCTACATTCGGTGGGACCCTTGAGTTGGTGGCGCTCGGGAAAATGGCTGGCGGCCCAAAAACCGGACCTGGTACTCCTCCGTTACTGGACTCCGTTCATGGCCCCTGCCCTGGGTTTCTTGACTCGCATTGCGCGGCGTGTCGGCCTCAAGGCTCCGGTAGTTCTTTTGGCCGATAACCTAAAACCTCACGAAAAAGTTCCTGGAACAGGACCCCTCAACCGCTGGGTCTTGGGTGCCGCCGACCGGGTCGTGACCCTTTCGAATTCGGTGGCCGGGGAAGCCTTGTCCTTGGGTTTCAAAGGCCCTGTACAGGTATTGCACCACCCGGTGTACGACCACTTTGGTCCCTTAATGGACCGAACAGCGGCTTGTCATGCCTTGGGTTTATCGCCGGAGCGGTCTTATTTCTTGTTTTTTGGTTTGGTCAGGCCTTACAAAGGCCTTGAACTGCTCATGAGGGCCTTGGTCAGCCCCGAATTTGGTTTTTGGAATCAGCCCGAGGGTCGTTCGTGGACCTTGTTGGTTGCGGGGGAATTTTACGAGCCCATTGAACCGTACCGCCGTCTCTTGGAGGAGCTGGACCTGCAGGATCGGGTGATCTTGCACCCGACCTTTGTACCGGATCATCGCGTTGCTGCCTACTTTGGGGTTGCCGAGGCCTTGGTCCTACCGTACCGTCACGCCACCCAAAGCGGTGTTACCCAAGCGGCCTTGCATTTTGGGGTCCCCATGGTGGTGACAAGGGTGGGTGGTTTGGCCGAGGAATTGGAGGGGAAAGGGGCCGGCGAATTGTGCCAACCCGAGGTGGGGGAATTGGCGGCTGCATTGCAGCGCTTTTGTACCCATCCGAATCGATCGAGCTACCGAGATTCGGTCCAAAAACTAGCAAGCCTCTACGGCTGGCGTCCCTTTGCCGAGGCAGTCCTTGCGGACGAGGGAATCGTTTAGGCGTTGTTACGGGCGTGGTCTTCCAGAAATTGGGCCAAGCCTTTGTCGGTCAAGGGATGGTAAAACAGGCCTTCCATCGCTGATAGGGGGCATGTGACCACATCGGCACCGACCTCAGCACAACGGACAATGTGCAGGCTGCTGCGTATGGAGGCAGCAAGGATTTTGGTCGTGAAGCCCTGGGTTCGATAAATCTGAACAATTTGGGCGATTAATTCCAAGCCATCCATGTTGAGATCGTCCAAACGACCGATGAAGGGGGAAAGGTAGGTGGCGCCGGCCTTGGCCGCCAACAGGGCCTGACCTGCACTGAAAACCAAGGTGCAATTGGTGCGGATGCCTTCGGAGTGGAAGGTGTGAATCGCCCGGATTCCATCCCGGGTCATCGGGACTTTGACGACTATGGCTGGGTGCAAGGCCGCCAGGACCTGTCCCTCCCGAATCATGCCCTCGTAATCGGTGGCTATGACTTCGGCGCTGACGTTTTGCCCCACCATCTTGGCGATGTTGAGGTAATGTTCCATCACCGCGTCGTTGCCCCGGATACCTTCTTTGGCCATCAGGCTAGGGTTGGTCGTCACGCCATCCAGGACGCCGAGGTCCATGGCTTTGCGGATTTGATCAAGGTTGGCTGTATCGACAAAAAACTCCATAAGTAAAAATAAAAAAAAGGGTAAGCTACTTGCATCGCACCGCTACAACCGCCTACCCTTGCTGCATTCCTACCCTGGGGGATTAAGCAGGAGCTGGTCGTACAAGACTTACCCTCGCCACAAAGATAGGGGATGCGGGCGGTCTTGCCTAAATTTGGAGGTGATCGTTTGAGTCATCGCTTCGTTTTCCCTTTTCCCCCTGTTTTATGAACGCCGAGAACCGCACCTATTTTGAGGATTTACTTCACAACCTCCGTCGCATGGAAGAGGTATCGGCTGCGGGGGGAGGTCCCAAGGCCCTGGCCAAGCTGCATGCCAAAGGCAAAATGAGCGCACGTGAAAGGGTGGATGCCTTGTTGGATGCCGGAAGCCCTCGCCTCGAGATCGGAGCCTTGGCCGGTTGGGGTCAATACGAAGAGGAAGGGGGCTGCCCTGCCGGCGGTGTGGTGGTGGTCTTGGGACGAATCCAAAACCGACTTTGTGTGGTGGTGGCCAACGACCCGACCGTCAAAGCGGGAGCCTGGTTCCCTATCACAGGAAAAAAAAACCTACGCGCCCAGGAAATTGCGATGGAAAACCGTCTGCCTATTGTTTATCTGGTGGACAGTGCCGGAATCTACTTGCCGATGCAGAACGAGATCTTTGCGGACAAAGAGCATTTTGGTCGGGTTTTCCGTAACAATGCCCGCATGTCCTCCATGGGGATTGTCCAAATCGCGGCCGTCATGGGCTCTTGTGTTGCGGGCGGTGCCTACCTGCCCATCATGTCCGACGAAGCCCTCATTGTTGAGGGCAACGGTAGCATCTTTTTGGCGGGTTCCTACCTGGTCAAAGCCGCTATCGGGGAGGAAGTGGACAACGAACGGTTGGGGGGAGCGGATACGCATTGCGATATAAGCGGTGTTACAGATCACAAAATGCCTAACGATGCGGCCTGTCTGGAACGGATTCGTCAGCTCGTTGGTCAATTGGCGGCACCAACCCTGGCCGGGTTTGATCGGGTGGCCCCGTTGGCCCCCGCAAGTACTCCGGATGCCCTTTACGATCGATTCCCCGCCGGGAACAGCCGTCCCTACGATGTGATGGGTCTGCTTGAATGTCTTTTGGATGAGGGAAGTATGGTTCCTTACAAGGAGACCTACGGCCAGAGCATTGTTTGTTGTTACGCCCGATTGGATGGATGGGCGGTCGGTGTGGTGGCCAATCAGCGAAAGGTGGTCAAAAACGCCCAGGGAGAAATGCAATTCGGTGGGGTGATTTATTCGGATTCCGCTGACAAAGCCACTCGCTTCATTGCCAATTGCAATCAGCGCGGGATTCCCTTGATTTTTTTGCAGGATGTCACCGGCTTTATGGTCGGTTCCCGGTCAGAGCACGGTGGTATTATCAAAGATGGAGCCAAGATGGTCAATGCCGTGGCCAATTCGGTGGTTCCCAAATTCACCATCATCACCGGTCACAGTTATGGAGCAGGGAATTACGCCATGTGTGGTAAAGCCTACGATCCTCGCCTGATTTTGGCCTGGCCCAGTGCCGAAATCGCCGTTATGGGAGGGGAGCAGGCTTCCAAAGTCTTGTTGCAAATCCAAAACAGTGCGCGCAGTGCCCAGGGTTTGGCCGAAGATCCGGAGGCCGAAAAGGAACGATTAACGGAAATCAAAGCCCGCTATACCGAGCAAACCAAGCCGATTTACGCGGCATCCCGCTTGTGGGTGGATGGATTGATCGACCCGGTCAAAACCCGGGAGGCTATATCCTTGGGATTGGATGCGGCGAATCATGCGCCCATTACCGAGAGGTTCAATATGGGAGTACTGCAGGTCTAAGAGGGCCCAAGGGCTGACCCGAAGTCCAAAGAGATCGGACGTTCCAAAGAGCCCGAAGTCCAAATAGAACGCTGATCGAGGCGAGGCTTAGGCCTCTGCGTTCTCGCTTTGGCTTTGCTGAGCCAAGGTATCGGAGATCGAAACGCGGGCCACCCGGTTGGGGTTGGCGTAGGATCCCAAGGTGGTGCCTTTGAGTTTTTGGTTTCTCTGGGCGGATTTGATGCGGTTCTTGGCAGCTTTGCGCTTCAGGGTACTGACGGCCATGGTGGGTGGTTTCGGTGTGAGGGGAAAGGGTTTCCGTTGGTGGGGTGATTCCAAAAGGAGGTCAAAGATAGGCCAATTGCCCTAATATCCTAAAATCTTGAGGACTTGTTTGCTGCTTTGTTCTTCCTGAAACAAGCGATAATCCACTTGGTTGTCCTTGGTTTTGCGAATCAAAACATGCCGGGGGGTGGGTATGAGGCAGTGGTGGATGCCGCCGGTGCCGCTCAGCGATTCTTGGTAAGCCCCGGTATGAAAAAAGGCCAGATATTGGGCTTTGCGGGTTTTGGGCATCCAGGTGGAGGCGTTGTTGGGCTCCGTTTTGTAGTAATCCAAGCTATCGCAGGTAATCCCGCCAATATTGACTTTTTCGTATTCGGCATCCCAATTGTTGAGGGGAAGCATGATAAAATTCTGGTTCATCGCCCAAACATCGGGTAGCATGGTGATCAGGCTGCCGTCCACCATGAGCCATTTTTCGCGATCGTTCTGCTGTTTGCGCCCCAAAACCTTGAAAATGATTCCCGTGGCCTCGGCGACGGTATAAGAGCCAAATTCGGTGACCAAATCCGGCTCGGGCACCCCGTTTTCTTGGCAAATGGTTTTAATCCGCCCTACAATTTCGCCCACCATGTAGGTGTAGTCGTAATTGAATTCCAAGGAATTCTTGAAGGGCAAACCGCCGCCAATGTCCAGCATGTGCAGGTCCGGACAGACCTTGCGCAATTTGGCGTAGGTCAGGACCAGTTTTTCGAGTTCGTTCCAGAAGTGAGGGGTGTCGTTGAATCCGGAGGAAACAAAAAAATGCAAAAGCTTGAGCTTGAACCGGCCGTCCTCTTTGATTTTGTGCTGATAAAAATCCACAATCTCATCGGCCCGTATGCCCAGCCGGCTGGTGTAAAAGGGGAAATCGGGTTTTTCTTCGGCCGATAAACGGATCCCCAACTGCATTTCGGATTCAACCTCGTTGTCGTAGTAATTGAATTCTTCTTTGTTGTCGAGGACGGGGATGATATTCCGAAAACCATCGTGCAATAGGTCCACGATGTTTTCCTTGTAGAGTTCCTTTTTGAAACCGTTGCAAACGATCATGATATCCTTTTGGATCAATCCTTTGCGCTCCAGTGCTTCAATAATAGGTATATCAAAGGCCGAGGAGGTTTCCAGGTGGATATCGTTGGCCAGTGCCTCTTCGAGGATGTGTCGAAAATGCGAGGATTTGGTGCAGTAGCAATACGTGTAGGTTCCCTTGTACTGGTGTTCCTTCATGGCCTGACCAAAGAGCCGTTTGGCCTCCTGGATTTTTTGAGAAATCACGGGTAGGTAGGTGAATCGCAAGGGGGTGCCGAAGGTTTCGGCCAGTTCCATGAGGTTGATATCGCGGAAGTACAATTCGTCGTCCAGCAATTTCCAACCGTCCTGGGGGAAACCCACACTGAGGTCCAAAAATTCTGCGTAGCTTTGCAAGTGGAGGCGTTTTGGGGATGAAGGGGCGC
>JACCDP010976074.1_pt1 | contig 48395 bp, 47 predicted proteins | sample 7445841 | NCBI WGS metagenome assembly JACCDP01 (sample SAMN15323441, study PRJNA562643) | freshwater metagenome | isolation source: river surface water | place: USA:Blue River Watershed | collected 2017-08-17
AGCGTATCTAGTCATAACACCTCTTCTTGGAGTGAAGTTAGTTGGGTCATAAACTAATGGAGTCATAATCAATGGTACATATGGTGCGTAAACTGCTCCTGTTTCGAAGAAGTTAGAACCTTTGAAGCCCATTAAGATTACGTTTTCAGTCATATAAGGATTCTTATATACATCGTATCTATTTGAAATAGTACCGATGTTAGTTACACCTGCTGCGAAAGTTAACGCATCCTTTCCAGGATTTGCAGAGAAACCATTCATTGATTCCAAAATAGTTGCTACATTAGGAGATACAACGATGAAGTTAGCACCACCTCTCATAGTTAATTGGTGAATCTTATTAGATACCTTTTGTAATTTGATACCTAAAGTCTGGAACCAAGTGTTCTTTTGGTATGCAGAAGCTGCAGCCGCATCAGAATCAATTGAGAATCCAGCACCATTCCACTCATATCCTACTTTAGATGACCAGTATTCAGTTGTGAATGCGTTTTGCTGTAACATCTCAAGGATTTCTAAATCAATCTCTAAAGAGATGTATTCAGATAACATTTGAGTTAATTCAGCTTCTGCATCTACAGAGTGATATGCGTTCAAATCTTGTGCCAATTCAGGAGTCCAGATAGCTTTTAACTTTCTAGTCTTAGCCACAATTGGTTCAGATTTCAATTCCAATTCAATTTCTGGAATTGCTAAATCATTACCTCTATCTTCAAAGTCACCTCTTGAGATATCAGTTGGTTGTTTGTGGTATGCTAAAGATACACCAACAGTTGATAAGTTAGATAAACCAGTTGCAGTTACAACGAATTCAACATTTGAACCATTTTTAGTTGTGTATTGAGGATAGTATCCTGTTACAGAACCTGTCAATAAAGTTGGTTCGAAAGCTCTTACACCATTCCAATCAGCATCAGAAGGTAAAGCAACTACGATTTTCTTCAATGTGTTACCTGCGTAAGATGCAGAAACTGAACCTGAAGATAAATCATAATCGATATCTCCTAAAGATGCAGAAGCAAATGTTGCAGTAATTGCTGCTGTAGCGTTGTTGATTGTGTATCCAAATCTACCTGCTCCGTAAAGACCACCTTCAGTAGCTTGAGTAGAACCCAATTTGTTAGTGTTAGCATCTAAGCTATCTTTACCGAAAGTACCGCTGTTACCAAATAAAGATGAACCTGTGAAATCTGGGTTACCCGCTGGGTTAGAACCATATTTGAAGTCCATATAGAATATAAGACCTGATGGTAAGTTCATTGGTTGAACCGAAACGAACTCTTTTGCTGCGATAGAACCAAAGATTCTTCTAACTAATGGTAATGCTACACCAGCCCACTCTTCAGAACCTGAAGAAGTACCTGTTCTTGTAGCCTCATCCAATAATTGTTTAGCTTGGTTTTCTAACATTACAGCCATACCGTGTTTAGTAGTTTCAGAGCCTACTCCTTCTAATAAACCGGTTTTTTCCCACTTAGCTTTCAAACCTCTAGTTTGCTCAAGCATGATAGACTGTGGGTTAGCGCCTGTCATAATTTTCTTTAAATCCATTTTTAATAAATTTTAGTTTTTTGTTATTACTTAATAATACCTGCTAATTTTTTAAATCTATTTGCGAAGTCTGCGCTTTCAGCAATTACTTGCTTAGCTGCTTTTGGAGCAGTTGATTTAACTACTTTAGAAGCGATACCTTCTTTGATTGATTTTTTAGCCATTTTGTTAGCTGAAGCGTATTTGAAATTCTCTGCTAATGTAGAGAACACCAATTTAACCTCTCTAACTGATTTTGTTCTATCCAAAGTTTCAATCACTTTAACTTTTTGTTCGTTAGTCATGTTGTGTGCTCTGAATAATTTGTTTGCGAACAACAACTTAGCGTTTAATAAATTCACTTCGTTGATAGTTCTCTGAAGAGATTTGATTGTTTTGTATGCTTCATTTAATTCAGCCTTAACAGCATCATCTTTTTTCTCAGCATCATCACCTTTCATATCTGCTTCCATTTCACGAAGAATTTCTTCCAAGTCGATTGGTTCATCTTCTTTTTCTTCTTCTTCGTTAGTTACAACCACTTTAGGGTCTTCGCCTTTGTCTGTACCAGCTTCTGAACCATCTGCTAAATTTTCATTTTTTACTTCTTCAGCATCTTCTTCTTCACCTTCGTACATTTCTTCGTCAGAACCTTCTTCTGAACCAGGTTCGTTTAATTGTGATTCTAACTCTCTGATGATTGCTTCCAAGTCCATATCATCTTCTGTTTCTTCTTCAGAAGCCATGTACTCTTCTTCATCACCCATTTCTGAATCCATGCCCATGTCATCCATGCCCATTTCATCATCACCTTCTGTTTGTGCAAAAGGATTTTCTTCTTCAGAATCTTCTCCTTCTAATTCTGCCAATCTACGCTTCAATTCTGCAATTTTTGCATCTTTGTCACCTTCTTGGTCAGCGAAAGGATTTTCTTCTTCTTCGTTGATATCTGCTACTTTTTTGTAGTCAGTACCAGCTTGCTCTGGTTTACCACTATCTTTTGCAACACCTACTGATAAATCAGTCATTGCATCATAAGATGGAGTAGCTCCAGGAGTTTCAGCGTATCCGGCTTCTACTTTAGAACCGATACCTGTTGAGTCTAACTCTTCAGTTTGCATTTCATCATCTTGCTCTTCTTCAGCTTCTGCTCTCAATTTTTGAGATAAGATAGATTGAAGTCTTGGAGTGAATGCTTCTTCAAGAGCCAACTTTGCATTTGCTAAAGCGGTTTCTTTAACGGCTTTGGCATCAGCGATTGCTTCTTTCAATAATTTTGAATTTGCCATTTTTTCTCCTTATGTTTGTTGTGAAGTTATTTGGAAAGGAAACTCCAATAGAATTATGTTGATTGTTCGGTCACACCTTATAGAGAAGGGTATTCATTAATCAACGATGTCTTAAATATAAATCCCATATAAAAATGGGATATTTGATAATATATATTAAAATTTTAAAGAAAACTAAAGAAAACCTAAATTTTTCTGATTTTTTCTTATTGTATCTTCTTTTTGTAACCTTTTTTTAACAGATGGTTTAACAAATGTCTGTCTTTCTCTTAACTCTTCTATTTGTTTTATATTCTGAACTTTTCTTTTATATTGCTTCAGAGCTAATTCTATATTTCCGTTTTTTACATCAACGATTAACATATATTATTGATGATTTACTAATTTATATTTTGTTTTATATAATAAAGATACAACAGTATCGATATCATTTTGAATCCAACTATCTTGTAATTTTGGATTTGTTCTTAACTTTGCAACCATATTACACAGTGTTTCAAAATACTTAATAATATTTTTAATATCATTATTTTTATCTAATACACCAATACCAGATAATTGAATCAATCCTTCTTTACCCTGATATACTTCCACTAACCCATCGATTAATCCACCAATTGTATCATAGTATTCGCCCAATGCAACATGCGCTGAATGCGCCCCTACTCCTCTAACTCCTAAATGAAATGAGTGAGATTGTGTTCTACTTTGTAATAATAATGATGCTAATTCTTCCATTATGACCAATCTGTGTTTTTAATTTTTTTATCAATCTTATCTATCATCCCCCTACTTTGTGCTTCATCGTTCATTGCTTTTGTTAAAACAACAACAAGTTCGTTACTCAATTCTTCAAAATTTATATTATCGTTTCCTTTAAAAGAATTTAATTGTTTTTGCACATCGTTTGTGTTTATAATTGCAGTAATCATAGAGTTACCTACTCCATATTTTTTTACAAAATCATCTATCTTTGCTAAAAATGATTTATTTTTACTTAAATTATTAATAATTTTTTTAAGAGCATTATTTACTTCTACACTTCTATTATTGGAATACGCATCTATCCTATCCGCTAATGCTGAAAAAAATCCACTTATCCATCCAAAAAGAGCAATAGTTCCAAGTATGGCTATAAGTGAAAACTCATTTAAATTTTGTTTTTTATTTTCTTTCATTACTTAATTCCCAATCTTTGAGCCATTTGCTCTTCGGATATTTCAGCAAGTTCAAAATATCTATTAAGAACATGACCCATATCTTCGTAAAGAGCTTCTAATCTTTGTTCTTGTGCTTTTGCTTCTAATGATTCTTTTTCAAATGCAGCTTGTAACTTCTTTAACTCATTCATATTACGTTTAATAGTAACTCTATCGAACCAATCCCCACCCTCTCTCAAAGTATATTCTTGTGCCGCATCTGCAATAGCTCCTAATGTTTCAGCAACTTGTCTAATATCGGACTTTCTACTCATAGATTCTCTATGCTGTCCAAATGTAGAAATAATTTCTAAAAAGTGCTTTTTTAATTCAGAAGGTAATTGTTGAAGTTCTTCTGCTTCACTCAATAAATCTTTTAACTTTAACATAATTATTTCTTTACAATTTTATACTTTTTAAGTCTCATTACCGCTTGAGATAATTCCTGCGGTGTCATACCCAATGCATCTACTAATTTTGCAATTACCAATTGTTCTTTTCTTTTAGATAAATTATATGATTTTATAACGGATAATGCTCTATCTAAAAATCTTTCAACTTTAGATGGGATGGATACATCCATATCATCTAATTCTTCTTTTTGAATTTGCTTATTTGGTATTAAATTTACTAGCTTTGCCATTTTTATTAATTTAGTTCTATTATAATTTCTCTCATTAGGTCTTGTGCTTTACACCATTTACCACACTCTTCTGCAATTTGTTTCCATTGTTTAGATTCGTTCATTGGTGCCATAAATGCTCCATGTGTCGATGGGTTTGATACAAAGTCCCAACCAACTAATTCGAAATCTTCTTGTACCATCACAGTACCATCGTTCAATTCTTTTACTGAACCTAAACCTCGTGATGAAATACCTAAACGGATATTATTTTTTAATAATTCTTTAAGGATATTGCCAGATGGAGTTGAAAGTATCTCTACTACACCAACAACATCATCACCATCCCAACCAATTTCTCTAATATTGTGAGAAACATTTTTAAGATTAATAACAGGAGAATCTGGATGGTCTAATTCACCCAATGCTCTTCTTTCTTTAATGAGTTGCTCATACTTTTTAGTTTCTCTCATTAAGATTTCTTTTGGATATCTTCTACCATTTTGGTTAGCCGCACCTGCTCTTTGTAGGATGCCTTTAACCAAATAAGTTCCATTTTCTTCTTGATGCAATTTAGCTTCAAACAAATGGGTTTCTATTAATAATCCTTTATTCATCTTATTTTATATCTTTTTTTACCTTTTCTATTGCTTTATCAGTAATTGATTTATCATTCCAAGACTTTAAAAGTATAGTTTTTAATTGATTTTCTATTTCAGTTTGAGTTAGTTCACCATTTGTACTATCGCTTGTTTTTATAATTTGTGTTTGTACATAAGGTAATTTTATTATATTTTCAGCCGTTGTATTATCAATTCCTTTTTTATAATCTATAATATCAACCGCATCACTTACAAAATTTTTATTTTTTACTAATGAATCTAATATATTGTTTATTTCTTTTTTATAATTAGGTTTAGCTGTAAAGTATTTTATACCCTTTCCTGCTAATTCCCAAAAATAATAAAAAATGATTTTACCAACAATAAATGAACCTAAAACGGTCATTATATCAGTTGCTAAATTTTCATTTAATTTTTTTTTTTGAGCTATTCTACTAAATACCTCTTTTAATCCTAACTTATCCGATATATCCGTTATTTCATCATAATCGGTATCTCTCAATGCTCTTTCTATATCTCTTCTACTAGAGTTTGTAGATGAAGTTGCTACGGCTGATATCTTCTTTTTTCCATATGAGCCAGCCATATCGTACATTTTCATAATTGCTTTGAAATGCCAATCGTTTGCGCCAACTTCATTTTTACTTCTTAATTTATCCAAGTCAGAACCTTCAATCTCACCATCCTTATCTACATCGATTTGTTTTTGCTTATCAGTTAGTTCGTTTTTTTTAGCTCTTAAATCTGCTAAATCATCCCCACCAATATCACCATCTTTATCTACATCTAATTGTTTTTGCTTATCAGTTAGCTCAGCTTCATTATATCCTCTTAATCTACCTTCTGACTTTGCTTTGTAAGCAGTATCTACTGCGTTGAAGAATTTTTTCTTATCATCATCTGACATAGAACTAATGGATTTACCACTTTTATCCAACATATGTTTGAATAATTGTTGGTAATCATTTTCTTCTTTTACTACTTGCTTAACAAGCTCTCTCAATTCAGATTTATTCATTATTCCGAAATTTGTCTAATTTTTTGGTCTAACTTTAACAGTCTTTCCTTTATACTATAAATATGACTATTTGTTCTTTTCCAATAACTTTTATTATCTACCCCACTCTCATTCTTAATCTTACTATACCAATTAAGAAATCTTTCCATTTCTGCCAATTGTTTATTGATATTAGATATACCTCTACCAATTTTAGCTTGTGCAGTTGATTCTTCATTTTTTAAAGCTAACCAGCGATTTTCGTTTACTGATTCTCTTACAAAATTTCCATCTTTATCAGATACATAATAAGCAATTTGATTATATGAACCACCCCTTTCTTTTTCGATTTTTTCTACTGCTTTCTTAGCATCTTTATATGATGAATACGAATCTTTGAAAACTCCCTTACCTTGCCCTCTACCTTTATTGTATCCTACAAAATATAAACCTTCTTTTACTACACTATATCCTGTCAAATCCGCTTGTCTTTTTCCTTTTGATTTTTCATCTTCTTTTTTACCGAATGCAAATGGCGTTCCGTATCCAGCAACATTTCCAGTCGTATTCATTTCATCCACTTTCAATTCGGCATCTTTATACATACCACTAACTTTAGCATCCAATTCAGCTGCTAATTTTTTCTTTTGTGCCGTTAAAGTTTTTAATTGTTGGATGTGTTGTTTTTCTTCTGGAGTTCCTTTGGTTTTTTTGTATGCTTCCAAATGCTTTTCCATAGAATCGATTACTTTTGTGTAATCCGTTTGAATAGCTCTAACTGAACGAAGTTCTTTGATAATTGCCTCTTTAACTTTATCGGGTAATCCTTTATGTGAAGTTGATGCAAAATCTTTTGCATCCTTATCAGACATTGAATCAGCAGCTTTTTCTACTTCGGGAGATGGGTTTTCCATATCACCTTTTTGAGCTGCATGAACCATACCCATAAATCGTTGTTGTGCTTTAGATACTGCTGGCATTTTTTATAAATTTAAGCTAATACATAAACAGAACCACCATTTGTTACATTGATACTTCTAACATAACAAGGGAATGGTTGTCCAGCCGTTAAATGTTCTAATGCTATTGTTGGGTGTACAGTACTTCCCGTTCCAAAACCTTCCAATGTAAGCGTTCCGGTTACACCACTAACAGGTAATACCCCCCAAGCTCTATCTACCAATGCAGATGAACCAGATGTTACTAATTTTGCATTGAATGTTCTATAATTTACCATCTTTTATTTATTTAAACTATCTTTTAATTCTTTTAATAATTCATAACTCATCATCATCGCCGATAAATGCTGCTCTTTTATTTTTTTAACTGATTTTATTTTTCTAACATTAGAAATCGTTTCAGCTAATTTTATTTTAGTAACTTTATCTGAAATTTTTGAACCTATTTCTTTCAAAGAGTTTACCAAAATAGATACTTCATTAAAAACATATTCATTTAACTTACCAGTATTGTTAATATTGTTAATATATTCTCTTAACAATGATTTTTGTTGTTCTGATAAATTTTTATATTTGTTGTTAAATGATTCAACTAACAATTTATAAGATACTGCTCTTAAATCTTCATCTTGTCTTTTATATGTTTCTAAAACAGCATCTTTAACTTTTGCATCTTTGTTTTGAATTGATGTGTTTATTATATTTTCAACAATTGTAAATCGTGAATTTACAATATCGGTTGGTTCATATTGTTCATCGGTTGTTATAGTTTCAAACAACTTATATATAGATGCTAATGTTTTATAGTTTGATATGGGTGATTTTATAAAATCATCAATATTATAAGTTTCTTTTATTGATTTAATCAAATTATACTTTTCTTTTGTTAATTTTTTCTCATCAACTCGTTTTCTAGCTTCTAAAATGGTAGTTATAAATTGTTCAGCTTTTGATTCTGAATTATATTTTTCATTAATCAAATATTGATATAATTTTAATTCTTTAGATAATTCTTTTTTAGAATTAAAATATTCTTTTAATATACTTTCTGCAATAGATTTATTTGATGATAGTATTTCAGATGTTACCTGTCTCACTAACAATTCAAAGATAAACCCTGTATTTTTAAATTTCGAATGTTTAATTTTTTTCATCAATCGGTATAATTTTTCAAATATAAATATATTTTTCTATTAGAATATTACTCTTTTGTTAAATTCTCTGTCAAAATAGTTTTTTTGTTACCATTCATATCTTTAAATATTTCTAAATATGAATTTTTTCTTGGTTGATATTTGACAGAACCTTCTCTTTGTTTAAGAGTTTTAATACCTAATGGGTCTCTACCTTCAGGATGGTCATCTTTACCATATCTAACCGGGTCTTTCGGTCTACCAACTCCATCTTCTTCTGCTAATTCTGCTTTTATTTTTTTAATTTCTTCTTCCACATTAGTTGGTCCATCGGTGCCAGTTTCTTTTGCAGGGTCAACACCTTGAGTTTCGATTGATGTTAAACGGAACATTTGTTTAGTATCTTCTAATACATCCAAAGTTATTTTATCTTGCTCATCTTTAGCCATCTTCATTATTGTTTCATACATCCACTCTTTAGAGAACATTTTTGTTTGTTGCATTTGCTGAATTAATGCTACTTTTGAAGTATATAATTCAACCTGCTCTTGCTCATAAATTTTTGATGGGATGGTTAACTCTAATGTAAAGTTAGTTAAATTATCATCGTCTATACCTTGTGCGTATAAGTGAACAATTGCAATTTTAGTTAACTCTGAAACCATAACTCTTTGTATTCTCTCTATGGTTTTTGCAAATCTAATATCCATAGATGCCAAAGTTGCTTTACCATTTGTATCTTCTTCGTATCCTAAATATGCTTTTGGAATTTGAAGAGCGGCCATTAACTTATTTTTTAAATAGTTAATATCATCAATCATATTATATTCCAATCCTTTCAATGTATCGATAGATGTACCATTATCACTACCACGAACTGGCATATAGTAATCTTCAATAAGGTTTTGGATATTATATTTTAAGTTATATTCTCCCGTTCTTTCATCAACAAATGGAACTTTCTTTGATGAATTGATAATTTTCTGCATGTAGTTATCCACTTCAGTTGGTGGGATATTACCAACATCTACTTTGAAGATTCTTTTTTCAGGAGCTCTCATCACTCTATGAATTAACATAGCATCTTCCATCAATTGTAATTGCTTCCAAACTCTTCTTGCACCTTCTAACATAGATTTACCATATGGTAAGAAGTTAGAATCGTTATTTAAACGAAAGTGGGCAATTTCATAATTCTCATATTCTTTTTTTGCAGCTTGTCCAACCGCATTGTATGGATTTTGATATGGGGCATATACGAATTTAACTCTTTGTGGATTTTCCACATCAAATCCTTCTACTCTACTCATTTCATAAGTAGATAGTGGTAATACATTTACAATACCCAATCCTTCGGTCATTTCTAATTGTAGATAGAAATCTCCGTATTTAACTAAATTTCTAGCCCAAGGCCAAAGATTAAATTCTATGTTTAGAATATCATAAAAAAGGTTTTCTAATATTTGTTTTACATTATCATCTGGATGATGAATTTTTAAAATATTACCAAATTCATTTCTCGATGTACATTCATCTGCATATGTATTTAAGGCGGCATGTAAAATAGGGTCTGAATCCATTGAATCATAATCTCTAAATAAATCAATTCTAACTTGTTGATATGCTAAAGATGATTCGGTAACTCCTCCCGTATTATATGCACTCATCCTCAATTTCATAAAACGGTCTACAAGGTTAGTTGTCATTGCCTGATACTCATCTGTATCTACAACTTTAACTCCCTTTGTTGTTTTACGAACTATGGTATTTGTTGAAAATAATTTTTGTAACCTACCAAATATAGTTTTATCTGCCATTTTAATTTTTTATATATAATTAACAAAGATAAGTAAAATTTTTATTAATTCCAAATTTTACCACTTTCTACAACTCCAGTATCTTGCCTTATGTCTTGGACCAGGATTATCACAATTATGTCTTGCTCTAAAACTTCTTCTTCTATCTGGATTTGATTTTTTTATTTTTACGCCTTTTTGTCCAAAGTTTACTTTTACAACATTACCTGCTGGATTCTTAACATACACTTTGAATTTCTTTACATCCCCAGCCATTGGTTTCCCTAATTGAACTTGTCTACCTTGATATTCGGCTTCTCTTAAACATTGGCATCCTTCGTTTAAAGTTCTATCATAACTTCTCATAAAAGCAATGAAATCTTCCATATCTTCATCTTCTACATCATACTCCTCCGGTTCAACATAGCCATAATTTACATCATCATCTGAATTTATATCTTCTTTTACAGGTACACAATTCGGCACCATTTTACCATTTTTCATCTTACCACCTACTTCTTTATACCCATCCCAACACTCATGCAATGCGTTTAGTTCTCCCAAACTTTCATTACAAGTTTTCCAACCACCGCCTTTTGATTTATAGTTTTTTGCAGCCCATCCGTTTGCATATGCAGATGGATAAACATCAAATTTAGATTTAGCTGCTGCTTTGGATGCTGCCCATTTTCCTGCATCAGTTGGGCAATTCTTTTCTAAAAAGAGATTTAGTTTTTCTTCTATATTCATAGCTTCATTTTTTGGCTTTGTTGAAACATATATTGGCGTTTTACCTTGTCCTTTACTATCCTTACCACCTCTATTTGCATCATTTTGTGCAGCTCTTTTTCTACGAGTTGCGGATTCTTTTTCTTTTTTACTCATTCCGGCAGCTTTTGCAGCTGGAACACATTTTGCATATCCACTTTTATCTCCCGAAGTTCCACATGGCGGGTGTTTACCATCAACTTTTTTGCCGATGTTTACCCATTTTTCTTTAAACCACTTATTTAAATCTTCGTTCATCTATAATAGTTTCAATATATAAATATATAAAAATTATCGAAGTAACCAAGTTAAGTTTTCTACCTCTCCTTTTCCTAAATCCATCTCATATGGATTCTTTTGTTGCCAATTAGAAGTATATACTCCAACGTTGTTTTGAATTGTGGTTGCATTTAACATATTTCTTGTCAAATCTATACCTTCTTGTCTTAATCTTAATGCGGTATTTCTAACCCATAATCCAATACCCAATGCCATAATAAGGTCATCATTATATCCTTTCATTGCTTCCGCTCTACCACCACTCCAAATAAATGTAAACATCTCATCTATCAATCGTTGAGAACGGATTAAAATCTCTTTCTCATTCATGTATGTATCCAATGCTGAAATAATAAGAGGTCTTGTTTTGGTTGTAGTTGAAAATCCAGCAACCATCTGTCTTTCATCTCTATAAAATTTATTAGACATTTGTTTTTCTACATCCACATATTTCATATCATTACTCATATAAAATAAATTAGGATATCCTCTATCTATGATTTGCTGAATACAAGCCCAACCTACATTGGAATTTTCTACTACTAAAAGCGAATTATTATATTCAGTTGCTAACGATGTTAAAAAATTTCCAAAATCTTTTGTATCTATTTTACCTCTATATTCTGCGACTTGACAACAATCTTCTATATCAATAACTTGTGCAGTTGAATAGTCAGCTCCATCACCTCTGGCAACGTCCGCTACAACCATATATTGTTTATTATAATTAGGATATTCCCATACCCACAAATTGTTATCAAATCCTCTCTTTTCAATCGGCTCCATAACATAAGTATCTTTATACCAAGTTAATAAATGCGGGTCAAATACAGTATCACCCGAACCAACGAAGTCGCAATCACATTCTTGTGCTGCACCTTTGATTCCTAAAATACGAGTTTGTTCATCTCTCCATTGTTGGTTTCTTTCAGGGTGTACAGTCCAATGTAATTGAATTGTATTGAATCCGTTTGTACCATTTTCGCCATCTACCCACATTTTGTGGAACCAGTTACCCACACCATTTGGGGTTGATAATACGATTGCAGAACCACCTGTTGATAGAGTTGATTGTGCTGATAACCAAATCTCATCGATATCTCTAATGAAAGCTGCCTCATCCACAACAAGTAGTGATAAGGCTTCAGAACGTCCGGCATCTGGAGAAGATGCGATTGCTTTTACTTGCGAACCATTCTTTAATTTGAGTGATAGTTTGTTATCTTCCGCTGCGGCAGTTCCACCATCTCTCAACCAAACGGGAAGAAGGTCATGCATAACTCTAACTTTTTCTACAAGATTTTTTGCTACCGTAACTTTTGTTGCAATAACCAATGCATTGAAATCTTGGTTAAATATCATTTTCCAAAGAATATATCCAGCAGAAAGGGTTGATAATCCTAATTGTCTACTTTTTAATATAATATTAAAACGATTATCTTTAAAATCTGTTAAGCACTCTTCCTGAAATGCATAAAGGTGAAAGGGTATTTTTCCTCTCACCGGATGCTGAATCATGCAATATTTTTTCATAAAGTAAATTGGGTCTTGCCCACATTTACGATATTCTTCAGCAATTATTTCTTTAAGTGTTTTCTTTGGTTGCCCTTGAACACTCATTATTTTTTTAATTTTATTTTCCAATAAACACCACCACCAATATATGGAGTTAATCCACCATTAGTACCATCAACTACTCTATTTGCAACACCAACTCCTAATTGATAAATTTTATCGGTTTTGGTTTTAAGTATTAATCCAGTTCCTATATTAGAAACTACATCGGTTTTATTAAATCCTCCATTAAATCCAAAATAAACTTGGTTTTTTGGAAGTTCTTTTACTATCGTAGTTTCTTTGATAGTTCTCTCTTTTACTTTAGCATCAAATGTTCTGCCTAAAATTTTATTTTGTGAAATTGTATCTATTACGGATACAGTTCCTAATGAATCAGGCAATACTAACACATCCTTATATAATACCTTTGAATAGTAATCTTTAAGTAATGCGGCTGTATCTACATTTGCTGGAATAAAAACTTCCTTTTCTACAATTGTTTCGTGATAAATATCATCTCCTTTTTTAGTAACAACTTTAGTTTTGATTACATCTACCGTATCAATTTCATGTTTAATAACTTCATATTTTTTACCATCAATTCTGATAGTTCTTCCTGGCATAACTCCGCCTGGGTTCCATACTTCTAACAAAACAATTATAATTAATACTACAATTGCAATGTTTTTAATACTTAAAAATTTTTTCATAATTTAATTTTTTATTAATTCCAAATGATTCATTTCTCGTAACTTACTTTCTAATGCTACTTTTCTTTGCAATAAAAGTTCTATTGCATCGTAAGCACCATCAATATCGTTTTTTAAATCTTGTCTTACTTTTTCAATATCAACTTGCCATTCCCACTTTGATATAGTTCCATTTTCATTTACAATTTCAAAATGGTCTTTTAAGTTTTTTAAATTTTCTTCATATTGTTGTTTTAAATCTCTGATATATGAAAGCTTATTTAAAGTTATTTTGTAATCTTCATAAAATGGAAAAGTTCCATCATCTCTTAATTTTGTTTCCAATTTAGCCAAACAAGTAGCACATAACCCCGTTTTTACAATAAGTTTTTTATCTGCGCTACTATATTGAATAGTTTTACAATCTTCACCTTTACAAGTGGTTAATTTTTTAAGATACTCCCTAACATCATCCATTTTGGTGACATTGGCTCTATACCCTTCTTTTTGCTCCCACTCCTTACCTTCGGAATCTACCCACCTTTCACCGACTTCTCGTTTCTTTTCAGCTTCTTTTTCGTAACCAAATACTCTTTGAGTATTATCTTCTCTACCAAATACTGTATCGATAATCAGTTTACGGGATTTATGCATCCCTTTACTTTTTTCGTCAAAACTTTTTCTTGTTGCCATATTTTATTATTATAACTAATTATTTATATATACATATATATACGATTTATCTTCCAAACTTAAAAATTCCTAAAATTTGATTCAACGGAGCGAATGTGCCCGTTAATTTATAGGTATTTCCTTTATAGAAAAATACCAATCCTTCATTTGGAACTAATTTTTCAAACCCACCAATAGCATTCAATCTAGCCAATTCCTTTTCTAATCTTTTTATTTGAGCTTCACTACCACCACTTCTAATATCTGATATAGATGATTCAAGTGATGATTTTATTGATTGTAATGCCGAATCGGGCTGTGCGGTTAATACTGAACTCATAAACGATAATACTTCTGCACCAACTCCTAAAAAGATATCTTCAAACTTACGAAGATTTCCTTTCATAATTTTATCTTTTGCATCTTTATCTACTCCATCTGCCCATTTTCTAGCATCTTCATCTGCAATTGATTTAATTGTAAATGATTTATTATCAAACGCCCATCTTCTTGCTAAACCTTCTTTTTCTAATTGAGCTAAATTCTTTTTTGATTTATTTATAAAATTCATCCACCAAGCATAATGATATTCAGCAACACCATCTTTATCTGATAAATTAAATTCAGATTGTAGTTTGGATAGCATTCCATTGAATTTACCCTTTTGAGAACTTAATTTTTCATCTTTTGGTAACCTTGTAATTGGAGGCCCTTGTAAAGTGTATTTTGATTGAACATGTGCATTTATGTTTTTAATCATTGATGCTAATTTACTTTCAGCACCCTTTACTGCTCCGACTGCATTTCCTTTTTCATCATATTCAACCACATTATGGAATATTAATAAAGATTGTCCATAAGGAATTACATTTGCATTTTCAGGATATATTACTTCTAAATTACAAAAAGCCGAACCATCTTTGAATATACTCTGTCTTTCTTTTTCTCCCAATCCACTAATTGCTGCAGATAAATCTTTCATTGCGAAATTGTATGCATCACTTAATGCGCCTCTACCACCAAATTTGGATGCCAACGCACTCATATCTAAAGCGCTTGCTCCACCATTTGCCAAATGTCCTTTATTTCTTGCTGCAATTAATCTTCCGTTTTTCCAACTGATTGCTAATGCCTGTCCATCGGTTTTTTCTCTAACTACCCCCAATTTACCATCTAAAGCATTATTGATAATTTTTTTCAAATCACCAAATGTAAGATTCATTGAAATATCAAACGGATGATTCATATGTCCATATGCTCCACCTTCGGTAATTAGCGATTCTTTTACTGGTTCATATCCTCTATCTTCCGTATCTTTACCCCCAACTTGATGACCTGGCTTTTTATCCTTTAAATCATCAAAATCGTAAGTATCTTTTTCCGCAGTATGCCCCATATCAGGTGCGTACATCGATGTTGCATGGTGTTTTGTAAAATCTTCCTCACCTTCAGTATCTGCATCATATGTATGAGCACTAATTTTTTCATTAAATACCGATGGTGTTTTGATTTTTCTCCAACCGCCACCCGGTGTTCTAAAGATTCTAGCAGGTATAGGTAATGTAGAACCTATTGGTAATTGCCTTTCATATCCTTTATCAACATGTATGATTCGAGTTATAAATTCTTTTTTTTTATTGTCTGCTCCTAATAGTTCGACTTCTACATTTACAGGCTTACCACCTACTTTCATTTTACCAGCAAACAATTGTCCCTTTGTAAATGCTTCATCGGTAGTTCTAAATGTTGTAGCTTGCTTACCATTGATTGTTGGCATTCCGTGGTCATCAGTTCCAATATCTTTAACTTGTACTTTCTTATTTTTGAACTTACCCATTAAGACTGTATCCCCTTTATCCACATCAACATTCACATCTTCGTTATAGATTTGTTTGTTGATTCTACCATATTCTCTCATTAGGATTCCAGCAATCGAATGAGCTTGGTTTTCTATTTTAGAACCATCTCTACCATCATTTACTGAATCTTTTATATATCCCATTTCATCCTGCTTTCTATGAACCATTTCGTGTGCAATAGTTCTTAAAATATCAGCAGTTAATCTTCCTTCGGTTGCAACATATATTGTTTTATCTTCAGGACTATAACCACCTAAAGATGATTTAACATTACCATATTCTTTTCCACCAATCAATGTAATTTTTGGATTTTCTTTTAATTTTAATCGTTTAGTTGCATATTCTATAAAATGTTGTATATTTTGTTTTTTAGAATCCGATAAATCTTCTTTTAATAAATTTGCCAAATCTTTGGCTTGTTGTTCTTTTTCTCTATTTCCTTTAGATAATCTATATGATTTTAAACTTTCTAATTTTTGCTCTGGAGTCATTTTGAAAGTTTTCAGTTTTTCCATAGTAGCTCTCATTAATTTCATCATAAACTTCTTATCAGCTTCTGGATCTTGGTTTTCTAATAAGATATTTCTATCTCTAATTAATAATTCCAAAATACCACCGGTTGCCGCACTTATTGCTAATCCACCCGCTCCTGCAGTTGGAGCATTGGATACTCCCAACATTTCAAGCGTAGCATGTTTTGCAGCATCTTTTGCAATATGTTTGGCTAATTCAGCTGCACCATGTGCACCACCTTCAGCTGCGGCATGTCCTAACCCCATTTTACTCAATATTGCTGGCCCATATACTGCACCACCAACTATTAATCCTGCTTCTATCGCAGTATGTTTCATTGCATGTTTTTCTTCGTGAGAAGCATGATGTGAATGATGTGCTGCGTGAGATTGTTCCGGTGTTAAATTATCCTCATATACAGGAGTTTCGATTGTTTGAGTCTTTGGTTTACCAAACAAAGTTTTCTTTTGTTGAGGTTTACCATCTGCTCCCAATGTATTACCATTTTTATTAACTTCTTCACCATCTCCATCATAGTATTTTCCATCTCTCTTAAAGTATCCTGTTTTTGAATCCAATTCACTTGCTTTAAATGCATCTTCTTTAGAAGCGTTACCATGTTCAGTTCCAGCTTTTCTAGGACCTATATACCCAGTCCCAAGTCCACCAAAATATGCACCATCTTTTCCAAAATTAGCTGGGTCTGGTGTTTTTCCTTGCTTATAAACCGGTACTTTTTTCTTTTCAAACATAGGTTTACCATTATCATCACGCTTTTGATAATCCGAATAATGAACATCTTTACATTTGGATTTATCAACCGGTTCACTTTGTTTAGGTTTACCATCTTTACCTAAACTTTTAAGATAATCTTGTCTATCACTTGCTGCTTCATTAAGATTGTCAGATTTTGGAGCATGTGGCCCAGCGGGAGCTCCTGAACAATCTTTGGTTATACCTGCGGATGGTCCTCTACCTGAAGCAATTCCTTTTACAAAAGATGCTATACCATTGCCCGTTTCTTTAATTTGCTTTTGCTTTTTTGCAATAAATCCACCCAACATTGTATCTTGTGTGAATTTTTGCCAGATACTTCTATCATTCAAAGCTTTATCAATAGCTTCTCCTTTATCTTTATCAGGCATACCATCCAAAAACTCATAAGCTTGATTTTCTTCATGTGATAAATGCTCTTTCTCTTTATGAATTTCTTTATTAATTTTTTCTACAAATTCTTTTTCTTTTTTTTCTTTATCCGTAGAATCATCTTTAGCTCTTTTTTCGGCATCGGATTTTAATTCTGCTCCACTTAACTTTTGTTCGGGTGGAGGAGCTTGTTGGCCAGGCTTTTCTCCACTCTTTTGTGCGGCATCTGCCTTACCTTGTGCGGTTTGTCCTTTTTTAACAGGTTGACCTGGTTGAGCTGGTTTTTGTGATTGAGTTGCGGCTTTTCCTTTTGGCTCATTTGCAGGTGCATCATCTGGTCCTACCAATTTAGCAGCTTGAATATGTGCTTCATGGTCTTTTGGTAATCTTAATGCTCCTCTTACAGTAATTTTCTTTTTCTTACCATCTTTTGATGTATATGAAACTTCCTTATCCATTATAGGATTTGGAGCTTCTCCTAAATAATTTTCTAACCACTCTTTAAAAATTTCTTCAGCTGCTGCTCTACCCAATATTTCATCAATAGGGTCATATAAATCATCTTCTGAATGTTCTATTTCATGTCTTGTAGGATGTGGTTCAGGTCTCATTTCTGATGCTGGTTTTGTATTATTACTTTCATCTACCGAACCTGTTGGTGCTCCGTTTATATAGCCTCCTGGCAAATTTAATCCAACACCAATTCCTCCCGGCATACCTTCTTCGTTCAATTTAGATGTAATCATATTAAAAATATCTTTATTAAATTTAGGATATGCTTTTAAAAAAAATTCTTTTGATTTTTCAGTATTTTTGTTACCTAACCCATTACGAACATCAGTTCCACTAATTGGATTTTTTTCAGCTGGAACAATATAAGTATATCCTATTTCTTCATAACCATAACCAGCTTTATCTCTATATGGTTTAAAATATTTGCCAGCCAATCTACTAGCATCTTTTTCTCCAACTGCTGCTACATATTGTGTAGTTTTACCATCAAATTTATTTAAGATTTCAACGGGTGCATATGGATTTTTTAATTGAATGAACTTATCAGCAGGAACACCAAACATAGTTGTTGCTATTTTCTTTTTTTCCGAAAAATTAAATGGAGATTTTCCACTATCAGTTTTATCGGATGTACCAATGTACACATTATTAGCACCAAACTTTGATACTAACTTTTGATATGCAATATAATGTCCTTTATGAAAAGGTTGAAAACGACCTGAATATACTACAACGGTCTTTTTTACTTCTGGTTTATTTGCTTCGCTTAAATTCATACATATAAATATTCCAAAACTTAACTTTAGAAGTTTTTATAAACAAATGGGTCTCTTTTTTTAAGCTCTGCTAATTTTTTCTTTATTCTTTTTTTCATTTTGTATGCTTGATACAATCCAATTAAGTACTTTATTAATTTTTTCATAGTAGTGAAATTTTCGGTTTTGGAATTAAATCTTCTCGTTTTGTTAATCTTAAAAAATGATAAGTATCTAATGATATTTCTTTACTACCAATCTTATACATAAGTTCTTTGTTATGTTTTAATATTGGTAATAATTCTCTAACCATTTCTTTAAGTTCTTCTACTGAATAACTATTTAATCTTTTTATTTCATCAAAAATCATATTCAGTCTTTTCTTTGGGTCTACTTCTAAATCGTAGCTTTCATTTATAATAGGATGAAATGTTTTAAATCCAAATTCTCTTTTTATAAATTGTAAAGAATTAGCTGGTCCTATTAAAATAAATGGGTGACCATGTACAATTGGTTTCCAAATTTTTTCGGATAAATAACCACTTTCTTCGTAGAATAATGTTTCTGATACTATTGAGATTAAAGATTTCATATAAACATCTTTACTTTCAAAACCATATCCCCAAACATTTTCTAAATTATCATAATCAATTATTCTTGGAGATGTACTTTGTAAATAAGAAGTAAATTCATTATATTCATCTTCATGTAATTTTCTTTTTAAATCATCCAATATACCATCAGTCATCATATTATAATCATAACTTATTAAATTATCTTTAAGCATATTATTTTTCCATAAAAAATAAAGTACTTCACTTCTATGCATTCTAATTCTTCTATTGAAGTTTAAAAACTTTGATACTTTATTATCAAAATTAGAAACATCATCCATATTAGAAAATGTATAATCTGCTTTTTTAGAATCATCCAACCAAAAATTATAATCGTTTTGATGAATTTTTTTGTAGTATTCTTCAGCTTTAGAATTTAATGACCAACAAAAATGAATCAATTTAGGCATAAATTTACCAAAAATTGGTTTCATCATATTTTCTAAATTAAAATCATTGTGACAAATGATTATTTTTTTAGCAGGAATGTTTAAAGATAATAAACACTTATATAATTTAATTAATTGAAATTTGTTTATATTACCATCTATTACATAGTTTATAACCAAATACCCTCCCCAATTTCGTATTTCTTCTAAAGTTTTTGATGGTATAAATTTACTAAATGGTATATTATTATTATTTTTATCTAATCCTAAAAAATTTGCAATATCCCCATATGGCTCTATCAAATAATACCAATCATAACAATTACCTCTTTCTCTTTCTCTAATTATAGAATGTACGGAACGGGTTTCTATTCCAAAATAGCCAGGATTACCTTCTTCGTCATTCAATTGAACATTAAATCTAGCATTAAAAACAGACCATTCAGTTTTTAATTTATTTCTAAAAAAATGTTCCGATGTATCGAATGTATAATCAGTATGATATGCAAATTCCAAAAATTTAGGATTTAAACAATTTGGAACTTCATTATAAGGAAATAAAATATCGTATCCAACGACTACTTTTTCTTTAATATGCATTCTTTTCTATTTTTAATACATAAAACCTGGAATCTCTAATCCAACCATATCTTTCGCATGCTATTAGACTACATATATATTCATCGCCGGCTATATCAATTATCTCTTCAGGTTTAATTCCTCCCATATTTCCAATCAATATTATAACACCATCGTTTTTTAAATAATTTTTTGCTGTTTTAAAAAAGTGTTTATGAAATTGCAAATCCTGGTCTAAACAAATAAGTTCTTCCTCCCTACTAACATAGCCACCATTTCTAGGAGATGAATAATGTGGTGCGTTCATAACAATTGTATCAAATACATTGTGTATGTAGAATGATTTAAATCCATCCGATTGAATGAATTTAGTATTCATCAGATTATTTTGTAGAATAGTTTCTCTGATATATGGTTCATGTGCTTCATTAATATCAGATAAAACTAAATAATCAGCCAATCCTTCAAAATTTAAAAAAAAGCCCATAAAGCCGGGACCAGAACACATCTCTAATATGTTACCCCTCTTTATAACACTTTTAACACGTTCATCTTTTAAAGCGTTTACACCAAATGAAGTTCCGCCACCATCATATATTTCGTCATAAATAACTTTTCCGTTATCTAAAATAAATTCTTTCATTAACTATAATATAATTCAGGATATTCTACTAAACAATGAATTCCACCTTCTTTTGTAACATATTTATATGCTAATTCAATATCGGTAGGTGTTTTTAAATCGTGGAATTCAATATTCTTACATAATGATTTAAATTCTTCAATGTAATTTCCTTTATGTTGATGACCGGGGTCTAATGGTTTATCCGAACCCTTACCCAATCTAATAATTACATTTGGTTTTTTTCCTGTCATTATTTCAAACTTATCTAAATGATTAATCATTTGATTTGCTGCTGATATTATAAAATCCCATCGAGGATAAAATGTAATAACTCGTTTACCCGTCATTGCCAATCCCAAACTCATTCCCATTTGTGTTTCTTCCATAACAGGCAATTCTACCATTTTTTCTTTTGGTACTTCACCTAATGTAGTACTCATTGGATTTCCGGCATAAACTATTTGTTGCCCAATAAAAATCGTATCATCTAATTTTGCTAACTCCGTCATTGCATTTGTTAATGCATCTTTATATGGAGAATATTGCGGTGTACTCATAGTAACTTATTTTTTTCTATATAATTAATTATTTCATTTGCTAAAACATCATGTCCTTCTTGGTTCATATGATAATCTCCACATTGAAATTTAGCAGCTAATGTGTATTTATTTGATAAAGTTCCAATTTTATGAGCGTCATTATGATTAACCATTTTTTGAAAATTAAATTCATCCAAAATATAAATGGTTCTATCTCTTATTATTTTAGAACATAATTTATTGCCATCATATGGTGGAATTTTTTTATCAATAAAAAAAGATGGATTTAGTTTTCCTAAAAAATTACTATTTCTGTTAAGCCAAATTTTCATCTCATTTTCATCAATATCAGGCCACATCCAATGTATAAATCGAACCGGAATGTTTTTACTTTCTAATTTAATTACCATCTCTTCTAATTTTTCAATTTGTCCATCTATATCCATTTCATGTCTACCAAATTGTGTAGTCTGAAATAATACTAATTTTGGATAGTTACCATTCCATGTGGTTGCATCTATTTCTTGCATTACAAATTGTATAGACCAAATATGATTTCCTCCATTATGTTGTTTAGATATACACTTTACATTAAAATGATTTGCAACTTTTGTAATCCATCTATTTTCAATTAAATATTTTTGATTAATTGAATTTTGATGCGTATCTCCCGTTTCTCTCCACAATCCCTCTCCATATGTAAAAGAACAACCAGAAAATATTATACTATTCATTATGGTTTTGAGTTTGGATTATACAAATGTTTATTTGCTTTATACCAATCTAAAGTTTCTTTTAATGCTTGTTTTAAATCTCTTTTTGGCTTCCAACCCAAATCGTTTATTTTTTTAGATGACATCAATCTGACAGGAATCATCGGTGCTTTGTTATTTACATATTCAACCGGATTAGTATTACCATCAGCTTCTTTAATCCACTCCAATACTTCATTTACACTAAATCCTTCTCCATAACATACATTGTAAATACCATATCTATCTACCATTTCAGCTACCCATAACATACCTTCAGCCATATCTTCAACATGCAATAAATCCCTTACTTCAGTACCATCGCCCCAAACAGGAATTGGATTTAAACCATCTGCAACTTTACGAATATTTGCGGGAGTAACATGGCACTTTTCGTAATCAAATTTATCGTTTGGTCCGAATGCGTTTGAAGGTCTTAAAATAATACATTGCATTGGGTTGTGAATTTGTTTTGAAAAGTACTCACACAATAATTCACCATATCGTTTCATATTACCAACCGCACCATAAATTGGGAATGTTGGAGTTGCATGTATATTGATATCTTCGGTACAATACTCATCTTTTAAATCTGGATATGTTGTGTTTGAAGAAATAAACATAAACTTCTTAACTCCATTTCTCCAAGCCTGTTCCATCATATTAACATTCATTTCCACATTTGGAGTAACATGCAACAACGGATTTTGTTTTGTATCTAATGCGTTTGATGTGTTTGCTGCACAATGGAAAATAACTTCAACATCCTTTGTAACTTTTGCACAAAATTCAGCATCTCTCAAATCACCAGTCATATGTTCCAAATTTATATAATCAGGAATGCTTGATGGTAATTCTCTACTAAATGATGTTGTTCTTAAATTCCAATAACCTTTTTCTTTTAAGGTTTTTACTAATTGTGAGCCAATAAATCCACTTGCTCCTGTAACTAAAATCTTTTTACTTTTTCCCATTGTATTTTTTTTATGAATGAATGCACATATTGCTAATCGTTTTCCTTCTTTTACCGGAGTAACTTCGTGAGATACTTCGTTATCTATATAATCTATACATATCGCTTGCCCAAATTCGGGAACAACATCTACTATTTCGTTTGTATTGGGGTCTATTACTCTTAATAATCCGCCATTATCTTTATTATAATCTTTATTTAAATAAAATAAAAATCCAGCCAATCTATCTGAATCTCTACCATCGATGTGTTCTTCTATAAAACAACCCGGAGTGTACATTGTAACTTGCCAATGTATTTCCAATGGTAGAGTTATTTCGGGATAATAATTTTTAAAATGCTTTTCTAATAAGTTTGTAACCTCATTTGAATTAGATGGGTTATTAAGAACATACCATATTTGACTTAACTTATTATCGGTTGATAATATTTTATTTTTTTCTGATTCGAAGTTTTCAAAAGTTTTTTCAATACCATCAGGTAATCCAAAACTTGGACTACCAATACCTTCCGATGATGCTCTCATCATTTTTATGGTATTAGAATCTATTAGAACTTTTTCTAAAATGCTTTTATCCGAATCATTTAATTCGTATATGTGGAAAGGCTTTTTCATAATCAAATATACACTTTTTTTTTCAAATTAACAAAAATTTAGAAAGCATTTTCTTTCGTATCCTGAAACTTTGCTTACGCCATGCTTTACATCATTTTTAGTAAAATCCATAACAACTATATTTCCTATTATTGGTTTAACTTTTATATTACCATTTAATATTAACTCACCACCACTTACTATTTCTTCTTCTTTATTCAAATAAATTAAAATTACACATTTATATTTAGAATTCGGATTGAACCCATCATTATGTTCTATTAAAAAACAACCATCATTATACATTGTAATATGTGAAGCATGATTAAATGTATCAATATTTTCTTTGTAAAAGAAATTTTTTATTTTATTTAATAATGGTTTTTTAAATATTTCTTTATTTACATCATTATAATACCATATTTCATATAAATTAAAATTTTTTACAGAATTTTTTATTTCTTCTAAATTTTCAAAAATATCTTTTATAAAATTATTACTATCAGCTAGTATTTTTTTGTATCTTAAATTTGTAAATTCATTCTTACTTAATTCATATAATTTATTCAATGATTCGTTTATTTCATTATCATTTAAATCATACAAATTAAAAATTGTATATCCTTGCTCAAATAATTGTATTTTATGCTGTTCTGTCATTTAGCAAAAATTTATAAAACAAAATCTATTGTATCCTTTAACCTCTCTAACGGCATGATGTGGATTATGTTTTGTAAAATCCATTATAGCAACATTACCAAATGTTGGTTCTACTTCCAATTCATTTCCTATAATTAACTCACCGCCTTTATCTTTTTCATAATCTTTTGAAAGATATATTAAAATAACACAATGTCCTCTTTGTTTAATATCATTAACTGCATCTTGGTGGTTTAATAAAAAACACCCATCGTTATATAGGGTAACATCTGATTGACAAGCTTCCATATCATAATCATAAAAATAATTCATTAATGGTTTTAATATTAAATCAAAACTTTCTGCCGGATTTGGTGGGGAATTAAAATACCAAATTTGGTCTACACTATTATTTATGCCATCGTTGTAATTATTTAATATATCATTTTTAATGATTTCTAATTCTTCAAATGGTTTATCATTAGTATTATCTTTATAAGGTGATTCTCGTTTTAATTCAATAACAGATGCTCTTAAATTTTTAAAATTTTTAGGAGCTAAATATTCTAAAGGAAACAATCTTACCAATTCGTTGTAGATGTTTTCATCAAAATCTTTTAGATTAAATGAAATATATCCTTTTTCAAATAACTCTTCTTTTAATAAAGATTCCATTTTGATATGATATTTTCAGTAAATAGTTTGTATAAACTCGCAGAAATGTGTCCTAAAGGGCATCCGCCTTTATAAATATTGATTAAGCTTTCTTCTGTATGAATTGTATTTTCTCTATGTTGCTCCATAAAAAGAATATTATCATTGATACCATCTGAATGATTTATGTCAAATGTTTTTATACCCCATTCAATTATACCACCATATTTGTGCATATTTTCTTCTTCATAAAACCAAAAAGATTGCCAATCAATTAAATTCCAATAATAATTCAAATATGGATTATCTTTATATTCCATTTTATCATTCCAAGTGTTTGGTATAAATTTATTTTTTATTATTTCATACATTTCATTATTTTTTGAATTTTCCGGCTTAAACATTGGAAATCCACCACCATTTGTATTATTCAAAACATATGTATCCGAAAAATTATTTGCTATGTTAAACATTTTATATTTGATGTTATTAGATTTCAAATATAATTGTAACATCATAATTGTTTCCAAAAAACACAACATTCTCTCTTCATATGAATGTAAATATCCCAAATTCATATGAGCAAATTCTTTCATTGGATTTTTTACATGGTCCATACCATATCCACCGGAAAGAAAATAATATCCATTTTCACCTATCGCTTGCTTCTCCTCTACGAAATCATTTATATGAGCATATTCATCATCCCATCTTTTACGATGTTGTGGTAATTTCAATTTAGGATTATCTTTTATTTTTGATGGAGATACGAAATATGAATTTCTATAAAAAGATGACCATTGAACTATTACGGATATATCCGATACATCAATTCCTTCTTTTTTTAATTTTTCTATTTTGTAAATAATATTTCTAGCTATTACTTGATTATCATTAGTAACATTTCCCAAGTTAATAACTTTTAAATTTGGATTTTGAATTTGAATCCAATGAGCATAGTAATTAAAAACTGATTTACCACCGTGTTTAGAAAAATCATCTTCTTCAACAAAATTAGAATCCGTAACATCTATATTCAATCTACCAGCTCTAGTAAAAGAACATCCATTTGTAATTAAGTACTTCATAAAAAGTGTGGTTTTAGCACATCAAAATAAAATTTTCTCCACATTAAAGAAGATGGATGCCCATATGAACGATGTTTAAAGTAATCTGCTTTTTCTTGTTCTGATAATCCTTCCATTTCAAAATACACCAATTCGCTTAATCCAAGCCCAGAATCATCTTTAACGCCACTTCCCCATTCACCAACAGACCATTCGATTGCACCTCCAAATTTATGATAATTTTCTATTTCATAAAACCAAAAATCATTTAAATCAATTAATTCGAATAAATAATTAATGTAGGGTATATCGATTAATACAGATGAATCCCAATTTTCTCCAACAAGTCGTTTTTCTAAAATATCTGGTCTGATATCCATATGTGGTTCTTGTTGCGTTTTTAGCTTTTTATTTAAATCTTCGTATTTTGTAAATATTTTTGATGAAAAATTATTTCCCATCGTAAAAAATTTATATTTAATTCCATTTGATTTGCAAAAATTAGAAATAAAAATTATATTTTTTAAAAAATTTATTATTCGTTCTTCGTTTGAATATTCCATAGCCAAATAATTAAAAGCAATATCATTTAGCTCATCTAAATTATTTGTTTTATTATATCCTCCCGTCAAATATTTAAATCCGTGTTCATATTTGTATCTTTTTTCATCTATAAAATCATTTGTATGAGTTGTTACATTTAATTTATTTCTATCAACCATTCCTTTTGGTATGAAAAAAGATTTTCTACTAACTGCAGACCATTGTATTATAACTTCTATATCGGATTTATCAACACCTTTCTTTAATAGTTTATTGATTCCATACAATACACTTTCTACAATTGTATCATTATCATTTGTAGGGCATCCGTAATTATGAATTTGATATTTATCTCCTTCATAATATTGTATCCACTCTATCCAAGTCCAAGTAGTTTTATCTTTTTTAAGTATATCGTATTCGGTTGGCATATCTAAATTTGGCTTTACCAAAGATGAAAACGAACAACCAGCTGCTACTAAATGTTTCATTATAATCTACTTTTGTATTCTAAAATTGATTTTGTTAATCCTTCTTTTAAAGATGTTTGTGGTAAAATACCATATTGTTTTTGTTTTTTAGAACCTAAACATCTAATAGGGTCTCCGTTTGTTTTTGTAGAATCCCAAACTATATTTTTAGTTTTGCCTGTAATTTCTGTATAACATTCAACAATAGTTTCAATTGTATCTTTGATTGATACTGCTTCTGCGCATCCAAAGTTAATAATATCTCTAACTTCTTTCTTAACTACATCAATCGATGCTTGTGCTACATCATCGCCAAACACAAAATCTCTTTTAGATGAACCATCTCCCCAACAAACCATATCATCTCCTTCTACATTGAATAACTTCCAAATGTTAGAAGAGATTACAGTTGCATCTTGTGCAAAGTTATCGTTTGTTCCGTAGATGTTAGAAGGTCTAATTACAGTCCAATTATCCCAACCATACTGAACTCTCAATGAATCCAAAGTAAGTTCTCCCATTCTCTTTGTCCAACCTGGATGCCAATCTAAACGAGATGGTGTTGATGCCCAAGTTTCTTCTTGTGACCAAATATCTTCTTCGTTCATTACATCTGCTGGCTTATAAACTCCAACCGATGAAAGATATACAAACCAATCAACCTTTGCATCAAATGATGCTTTAATCATATTAGTATTGAACATCAACATTGGGAATAGGTAATCAGCGGGTTGTGTTGATGAACGAGCAGGCGAACCTTTAACTCCTGCAATGTGTAATACAATATCAATCTTATCCATAGTGAATAAATTTTCACAATGAGAAAGATATGTGAGGTCTGTTTTAACCAATTCCAATTTGTCTTGGTATTGTCCTTTTAAGAAGTTTAGATTTTCACTAAATTTTAAATCAACTGCATATACTTTTGCAGCGCCTTCTTCTAAACATTTTTTAACTGCCGGTAAACCAACTAATCCGTTTGCTCCGGTTACAATAACTTTTTTTCCTGTAAACTGCATATGTTTTTTATTTTTTGTAAACAATTATTAAAATAGTCATAATTTGTAAATTTTAACAAATGTTGCCTATTATGAATATATACTTCTTTATAAGATAAATATAATTTATTTAATTCTTCAATATCCATTTCTGATAATCTTATTATTTCATCACAAATCATTTTAAATCTTTTTTGAGAATTTTCTTCCATATCATAACTCTCATCTATAAATCCATCAAAAGTTTTAAATCCTAATCTACGAAGTTCTGCTAAATGCCCATTCGATGAAATCATAATAAATGGTTGTAGATTTATTATTGGATGAAATGTTTTTTCAGATATAAAAACTCTATTATTTGTAAATGTAGTTTCCGTAACAATATTTACAACAGAATCTTCATAAGCAGGTTTGTAATATATTTCGGATACTCTAAAAGCGTGTAAGTTTGTTTTATTTTTTAAATATTTGGTATCAATGTGCATTGGTATTTTAGATTTAAACGAATTATGAAATTCTCCATACGAATTAAAATCTTGCATAGAAAGCGTTTCATAACATTGTTTAACATCTTCTATCATATGTAAAAAACTAAAATATCCCTTATCCCATAAATTATTTTTTTCTAAAAATAACCCATATCCATAACGATGTGGTCTACTAACTTGTCTGTTTAACGAAATAAAATGCTTTGATTTATTTTTGGTAAAAACATCATAGTTGACAATTTCAGAATTCCAATCAAATTCATTATTCATATTTCTAGCTTTTTTTTGTGTTAAAAATAATCTTAATGAATTTGCAGAATTTTGTAAAAAAAAGTGGTCTGAAATATAATTTACTTTTGATGTATTTTTTATATTGTTTGCACTAGTTAATACAAATATCAAATCGGGGTTTAATCCATTCTCTTCAAATTGACTTACTATAATTGAGTTAAAAGTATCATCATACAAAGCTTCTCCGCACCAATTAAAAACAACAATCATTTCATTATTTTTTATTTTTTGAAATGTAGTTGGTTTTAGGTTTTTTATAAAATCATTGAAATAACAAGATGGTTCAAAACTTTCACACAAATAAATTAGATTTTCATCATTTATATTTGTTGTTAGTAACTTTTTAGTTTTTCCATAAGCTTTGTAAAAGGTACTTAATAATTTTGGAGAGTTTCCATAAATTGTATATTCTTCCCAACTATATTCTTTTGAACACAATTTATTATATGCATTTACATCTACATCGGATATATTATTTGCCATTACTCTACCAAAGCTATCTACATTTTCATAGTATAACTTAAATGGCAAATTCTCATTAATTATCATCTTCTATCTACTTTTTTAATATTGTTTCTAACAAATTTATTATCGTGTTTAAAACTATCGAATAGAGATTCGTTTTCTATATACCCCTTTTGACACATTTTATCAAAAATGTAATCACCAAATTCTATTTGTGGTTCATACAAATGCGGAAGCGAAATGTTTGGTTTTATATATTGCTTTATTCCTTCTATTATAGATTGTTTATCTTTAAAATCTGATTCAGTAATTTCCCACTCACTATTGATAAACTCACCATTTACCAAATCAATATATGTTCCAACTCTATCTACAAAAAGTGATTCAAAAAATATTAGATTATCTTTTAATTTCGATTCATAAAATGGATATAATCCTTTAGCATTTTTTATATTCAAATTACCTTTATATGTAAAATACATTCCTTTGAATTGATATCCATAAACCTTTTCTAAATAGTATTGAGTAGTACCCTGATAACCACTATCTACCATTATAATATTTTGAGCTGAACCAATCGTATCATCAATATACTTTTTATACTCAATTCGTAATTCATTTGATTTTGTTATAATCTGCTCAATCCACTCACTCAAATTAGGTAGTTCTTTCGTAGTATCTACCCATTTATTTGTAGTGTTTACTTTAATCCCAAATCTATCGAATAGTAAATCATTAATATCACCTTCGTATCTATGTAATTCGAATGATTCATATATTTCAGCCTCATTCGTAAATGCTACCATTGATGCTAACTTACGAGAAGTTTTGAAATATACACTGTTAGGTAAATTGTATTCCTCTTTGTAAGTTTCCCAAATTTCTTTTAGAAAGTATCCCTCCCTCGAATTAAATAAAACTAAATCAGCACCATTTAAATTATCAATTAACCATTTAAAGTAATTGAATACTAAAGGACCAATATAAATTGAACCCAACTCTTCTAATGTTTGTGGATTTCTATTAATCAATAACATATACTTTGAATGCAACTATTTCCAATTCGGTCCACATTTGAATTATTTCTTCATCATCATCATATGCACAAAATACTTTATCTTTGATATAAGTTTCATACATTTTCTTTTTAAAAATTGATGCCTTTAAAAAATTATCTTCCCAACTTCGCATTATCAATCTATCATATTCAACATGATATTGCGTAAGCCATAATTCAGTAGCTTCTCTAATCGATTCAGGTCTACCTGTCAAAAGTATAACTTCAACCCCTCTACTTTTATACGAATATGCCAAATCAATCATTGGAAAGTTTGGTTTATCTTTTTCTATTAACTCCGGATTATGTGCAATATCCCAATCGGTTTTTCCGTTTGGTTTCTTTGCCAACTCAAATCGCTCATTACTATTACAAAGCGTATTATCTATATCAATTATTACTTTCATCTTAATCCTTGCTTTTCATAACTAACTGGAACTTTTATTCCGGTATTACATCCGTTACAATTATCACAAAAAGTTACATATCCTAAATTTGTATATCCCAAATCAAATTTTATGAAATCTTCTTTTGATATTGTTTTTAAATCAACATAATCATTTTCATTTGATGGAAATAATTTTGTAAGTACCGCTGATGTATTTAAATGGCAATAATAAAACTTACCATCGTTTAAACCCCTAAATGGCGCTGTACAACTATCAAAATGTTTAATTAATTTATCCGTTGGTAAATTATTTTTAATTCTTAAATCGCCAAAATCATACCATTCAATTTCAGTTCTAACATAATGATTTATATCCCATTCTTTTAAAGTATCAATAACTCTTAATACTTTCTTTTGAATATTTTCTAATTTATCGGTATAATCACTAACACTTAAAATAACATCATTATTTTTTAATAATTCCAATGTACTTTCTTTAGGTAAAATTGTACCATTTGTTGTAATTATAAATTTATCTATTTTATCTATATGTTTGGATAAAACATGCTTTATGATATCCTCCATTTGTGGATGTAAAAATGGTTCGCCACCAACTAAATGAAACACACTAACATAATCGGTAATATTAAAAAATAAATCTATATCAGATTTAATTATTTCAATATCTCTGTGATTTGGTGAAACATAATGTGGCATAAACATATTACAATATGAACATGCTAATGTACATTTTTCAGTAACTAAAACATCCGTTTGAAATATATGAACCATATTCTTATACTTCAATGGCCATATAGATGCGATGTGTTTGTATGTAGTATAATCTACATTATTTTCTTCCAAATAATTTTTATAGTAATTTCTATAAACATCAGATGTTATAATTACTTTTTCATTTTTAGTTAAATCAAAGTCATCAATATGAATTAATGGAATACCACTTCTGTCTATTTTAATATTTTTTGATTTTCTAAAGAACTTACTTATTTCATCAATATTATTTAATATAAATTTATCTTTAATATTATGGTCTACAATATATTTTATTTTTAATCTGTCACTACCTAATAAAAAATCCATAGTTCTAATAAATTGAACGCATTCTTTACTTGCACCAAATAAAACATATTCGGTATTTGAATTCCATTCCGAAATAAATTTATTAAAATTATGTAATTCTGAATTATAAATCATAAATTAAAATGCTATCCATTTTCCACTTCCATAGTGTGGATATTTGGATTTATATGAATAATGTATTACATCTTCTGGTATTTCTCTTTTAACTTTCCAAGTTGCTTCGGTTGGAGTGTATGTTGAAACCCCGTTATCTTCTACAACAAAATGTAGTGGAAGGTCAAAGTTTCTGGCATATTTGTGAACTTCATAAAATATTCCACTCTCAAAACTCATATCCCCAATAAATACAAATACCCTTTCATCACTACCCTTTGCTTTAATTCCCATTGCTACACCTAATGCAATTGAAAGAGTTCCCCCCACAATAGCAGATGCATAAAATTTCTCATCTATATTACATAATGTAATTGATTTACCTTTAAGAATTTCCTCTTCAATCCAAACAGGGCAAACTCCTTTTAATAAAGCATGATAATGAGAACGCCAAGTACTAAATACCCAATCAGTTTCTTTTATTCTACTAAATATTTCTATCAATTGCTCTTCGTTACCATTTGCTAAATGGATAGGTCCTCTGATTTTTGCATCTTCCCAATGTTTTACTATTAAACTTTCAAAATCAACTAAACTTTCTTTTGTATGTTCAATATTTCTTACTATTGGATATTTTTCTAAATTTTGTATCATACTATTTTATTATATATTTTTTGTGCAACTAATTTATGAGCTTCAATGTTCATATGTAAATCCCCCGTTTTCAATTCAGCTAAATCACATAATCTTAATTTATTTTTTTCAGCCCAAGCTCCCATATTATCTCCATCAAACTTTATAAAATTATCAGATTCAACAAATTGATTTGGAGCGCCATCATATGATAGCCAAATACAATCTACATTTTTATTTTTTAACCAAATTGTATATAAATCAATATCTTTTTCTAAATTTGCTATAACATTATCTTCATTGTATATAAATGATAGATAATTTTTGTAATAATCAAATAGTGGTTTAAATTCAGGTGAGCCATAGAATGGAGCATCCGAAAATTCTCCTCTATTTAATTTTACAAATTTTTTAGCATAATCGTAATAGATATATTGCCTTGTAAACATTGATAATTGTCCTACAAATAATACATTAGATACATCATTTATAAAATTAAAATATTCATATGTTTTTTTAAATATTAAATCATTTGAAGATTGTGATTCTCCAAAATTAATATATTTACAATCTAATAATTCTGAAAGATATGCAATAAAATTATTTGTATATTTAAATCGTTCTCTAATTTCATCGGATGCAACTTCATCTAATCCATTTAATATTTTATGAATTTCTGGATTATCCAATCCGCCGCCTTCCATAAATGAACAACCAATTCCAACTATTAAATCATATTTTTTCATCTATCTCTTTTTTGTAATATTGGTTTATCAGTAGGCCATTCCATTTGAAACTCCGGGTCATTCCACTTCACAACACCTTGCTCATCCGCATCTACATAACCATCTTTATAAAATAAATTATAATGGAACATACAATCGGTCAATGCGTAGTGTCCGTTTGCAAATCCAGGTGGAATTAAAACCTGATTTCTTAATCTTTCTGAAATTATATAAGATTCCCAATCACCAAATGTAGGAGAATCCTTTCGCATATCCAAAACAACCAAATAGATATCACCCACAGCGGCTTGAACTAATTTCCAAGTCTTATTATCCCAATGCAATCCCCTCAATACTCCTTTATAAGAACGAGAAAATCTGCCATGTATTTCACATCCATTACTAACATAATTCATAACGGGATGTTCTTTTGAATGAAAGGTTGTAAATATCTCACCTCTGTATTCTCTGAATACGGATGGTTGAAATTGTGGAACTTCTATACCAAAAGTTTTTGATGGAGTAACTTTAAACTCATCCCATTTATTACTCATATTAAAAATTTTGTGCGTAACCTAAAGGAAACCCATTTCTAAATTCTGCTCCCATTTTAGGTACAATCATTTGATACCCTTGAATTAATTGTTGGATACCATTATCCAAATCCCATTCGGGTTTCCAACCAGTCGCTTCTATTTTAGCGTTTGATACAATGTAATCTCTTTTATCGGGGTCCTCATAAAAATCGTTATATGATACCGCAAAATCCTTTACATGGGATTGTATCTTTTCTAACAATTCTTGCTTTGAAAGGTTTGCCGAACTTAACCCTACATTAAATACTTCTCCTTTGTATGTATCATAATTTTCTAACATAAAAAGAAAAGCAGATGCCACATCTTCAACATGGATAAAGTTTCTTTTAAAATTCTTTTCGAATACAACAATGTATTTATCGGTTATTGCTTTATAAGTAAAATCGTTTACTAATAAATCCGTTCTCATTCTCGGTGATACCCCAAATACAGTTGCTAAACGAAATGTAATAGCAGTTGTCATTGTTCTTAAAAAGTTTTCTGCATCACATTTAGTTTGACCATAAACTGATATGGGTGTTAGTGGCGATTCTTCAGTACACTCCGTTTGACCTTCTGCTATTCCATATCCACTATTTGTATTTGGATATAAGATTTTCTTATGTTGTGCAAATTTTACAATATTTACAATTTGTTTAAAATTGATATCTTTTGCCAATTGTGGGTCAGCCGCACATGCAGGAAATCCTACAATAGCTGCTAATGGAATAATCACATCAGCTTCTTTACATAATTTTTCTAAAAGAGATTCATTACGAACATCTCCATATATAAATTTAAAGTTTGAATTTGATGTGTATTGTAATAATGAAGTTTGATTGAATAATAATTTATCCAACACAACTACTTCGTGTCCGGCGTTTAACATTTTGTCAACTATAACCGAACCTAAATAACCTGCTCCGCCTGTAATTAATATTTTCATTATAACTTTTCTAAATCTTTACAAAATTTCATCATATGATTATTGTTTCCCGTCATATCCCAAAATTTATATGGCGTTTCATCTTTAAAATCAAAACAACACAATAATCCCAATTCTTCTTTATCCAAACATCTATATCCGAATTTATTTTCTTTTACAAATGAATCTATATTTTTCCTAAATTCATTTACAGCCGAACCATCTAATTTTTTATCTGACACAATAAAAAAATCAGTATAGCATTCTTGTGCCCAGCTAAAATCTCCTTTGGTATCAGCAGAACCAATAAAATAAGGTGCGTTTTCGTAATTTCTTAATTTGCCGGCTAATGTTTCAGAATATACTAATTCATCATCAATCCAAAATTCATATGTATTTGTATCCGCATCCCAATTCAAAGTATATAAGTGCATTTCATTCCAAAATGCTTCATCTTTATAAAATAAAATTTTATCAGCATACTTTTCTTCATCGCCTTCTACATACCAAAAGTTTAACATTATCATATCAGGCTTTCTATAAACAATTCCCGTATGCAATCCTCTTCTCATAAAAATTCCAGCCATATCATCGGCTTTAGAATCATCTTCACTACGTTTCCATGTTCCACTTATTGTCCAACTTTTTTCGTTCATAACATAAAACGCCGAAGTATCAATGATACCATATGCGTTATGTGGCCACCAAGGTAAATCGGCTAATATTAATGGCTCTTTGTAAGGTACTTTATGCATACTATAACTTTATTGTTTTTGTGAAATTATAAAATTCTTCTAATTCAGGAAATGTTTTACAAAAATCAGTTCCTCTTCTTTTATCATGCTCACTAAAGAATTGATAAAAGTTATATCTTGCTTTAAATAAAGCACTATCTTCTATTGGTGATATAGCCCAATCATATGTTCTTTTTAGTTTTTGAATTTCCAAATCAGAATATCCAACATATCCCTTTGAGTAATATGGAATACCGTGGTAAAATGCTAATTGAGCTTGGTCAAATATATTTTGTTTAAATTGATGAGGAAGTATTTGAACAGTTTGATGACGAGGGTGTCTTAAATATGATGTATCCAATAATACAGGTGATAACCAATATCTATCATCTCCGGCGTATTCTCTCTTTAAATCATAAACCCCTTTAATTAATTTATCAAAACTAAATACTGATAACATATTATATGTTACCATAAAGGTAATAGTAATTCTCGGAACTTCTCTTAAAATTCTATTTACATTATTCCAAAAACGATTGAACTCTAATCCATTACGAATATATTCAGCTTGCTCACCCCAACCATCACATGATGTAAATAAAACAAATCCTTTTACTTTATCTTCTTCGGTAATTCTTTTTAATTTTTCAATTAGTTTAGTTATTAATTCATCACTAACTCCTAAATTTGAATTAATTGAAAAATCTAAATTTTTATTTGGATTTGGTTCATCAATAATATAATCTAATACTTTCCAAGTATCTTTTGATAATAGAGGTTCACCACCGGTAATTCTAAAAGTGTGTAAATCTCTATACAAATCAGGCCACCATTTCCAAAATGCTTCTACATATGGATTATGCTCTCTTTGAGGAATTGGCATTTTTTGTTCTGCCGCCAAATGCTTCAAATCGTTAAAACTATCGGTAGTTTTATATCCACCATATTGTTGAATTTCTTCCATCCATTTTGATGAAAATGTAGGAGAACAATATGAACATGCAAAGTTACATGTATTCGAAAAAGCAACTTCTACATAACGTGGATTAAAATCATCTCTCCAATTCGAATTAATGATTTGGTCTGCCAAAGGCCAACTCCAATCTTCGGATGATTTAAAAACTCTATCCGAATACAAATCGGAATTATCTTCTACACCCCAACAATAATCACATTCTGTAGGTCTTGCACCATTCATCATCTCTTTTCTTTTTTGCTTTTTGAATAGAGTATTATGAAGTGCCGATGGATTACGTTTAATCTCTTGTTCGGAAACTTTATGAGTATTAGGGTGGTGACAACTATGATTATGGCCTGTGTGTAAATGTGTTGTTACCTGAGTCCATTTTGCCAAACACATTCCTTTACCAACATTGTCTAATTTGTTCTTTACTTCTTCGTAAAGTGGTTTTTTATATGCCATAACTTATTGTTTTTACATTAATCATTTTATGTCTATTATAAATAGTATCAACTGATAAAAGTTCATAATTCATACTATTAATACCATCTTCTTTATAATTTATTTCTCCTTGCTGCATTTTAAGAACATATCTTCTCTCATTTGCTGCAGTTGTTTCTCCCTTTGCCCACTTATCTATACCACCTTCTTTTATTAATCCTTCTGTTTGGTGGGGTAAGCATTTAAATTTACCATCTCTTCTATAAGGTAAAATTGTATGTGGAATTTCTATTTTTTCTTTTATAATTTCAACATTTTCCAAATTATCCAATTCATTATCAAAATCTATATCCAATATTAAATTATTTTGTGGAATTTGTTTATGTAAATTTTTAATTTCAGTTTTAGATAAACATCTATCCCACATTTTAATATCGGAAATACATCCTTTAAAGAAAACTTCATATGGCGATTTTGAATAACCAATTGTAAATGGCTCCATACCATATCTTTTTAATGGTTCATTATAAATCAATGGTGATTGTGTACCCGTTCCCAATCTTGCATCACTCTCTCTACCATTTAAATAAAAATGTATTTTTTTCTTTTCTGCATCAACTGACATTGTAATCCAAGTCCATTGATTCTCATATCTCTTAATCCATTGGTATAAATGATTTTTCATTCTATCCCAAAGTTGCATTGTATATGCTCTACTATTATTAAAAGATAATCCCCAATCATAACCTGGCTTTCTGAATATTGGATATTCTATAAATTGCCTATTCCCATCACCAATCAACCAAATAGGAACTTTTTCTATTTGTTGGTCTGCTTTTACTAAAACTGAAATAGTGTGTGAATTATTTAAACACTCCTTTATTTCTCTAGATGGCCTATAAATTGCTTTTGAATCCTTTCCATTAAAATATCCAACAAACTTTTCTTCATTATATTCTAATTGAGTTTTTTCCACATATCCTTCCATTACACATCTCCAAAACAGGTCATCATCCTCCATACCCCAATCCCAATAATCGTTTGAATAACCATTTGTTCTTTCTACTTGCTCTTTTGAGAACACAACTGCTCCTCCAAAGTATTCTTCATACTTTAATTGATAATCAGATTGTGAAATACGAACTGCAATGTGTTGTGGATTATCAGTTGGAAATGAATAATCACAACTATCATCTTCAGGCACCATATCAATATCATGCCAAACGATGTAATCGCATCCATCATCAAATGCATGTTTTGCAGCAATGTTCTTCATTAAACCCCTATTGAATAGTTTATCATCACATTGGTGAGCAAGATAAATAGTATGTTCAATTCCTCTTTCTTCCAAAAACTTTGAAACATGAGGAACAAACTCATTCATATGAGCTTCTCTATTTCTATATGGAACACAAACTCCTAATTTCATTATATTCCAACATTTATTAATCTAATATTTCTATCTAATTTTTTTACGCCGTGCTCTATAAATTTTAAAGTAGATAATCCATCATTTTTTGTTAATTCTGAATTTTGTAATACTTCGTTTATAAATCTCAATTGATTCCATCTAGTACATGAATTTTTCCATCTATTACCTATAAAACCATTTTCTTCATGCTTTAATGATTCAAATCTACTTTTTCTTCTAAATGGAATAGGAAAATCTAATTCATCATAAGAGTTTGATTCAATAATCTCACATGCTACTATTTCACCAGAATTTTTATTACCAGATAAATCTTTTAATTTATACTCATCTATTTTAGATGCATCATAGTATATTTTTAATGCTTGGGATTTTTTAATTGGTTCATCTATTAATGTTCCCAATTTGTGTATTTCATCATCACTTAAAATTTCATCAAAATAACAAAATGATTTAAAATATCCTTTAAAAAAATTTGGTATTTTAGCTCTTTTAGGGTCACCTACTCCTATATAAAAATCATCCGATACTTTATAATCTATTAAGAATTTTTTAATACTTTCGGTTTCTCCTACATATTCTCCATCTTGGTAAACCTTAATTATTTTATCATCAGCATTATATACTATTGTTATGTTTGTTAAATAATTTGGTTTTATTTCGGAATTCACAAAATGTGAATTTAATTTATAATCAAATGCACAAAAATTATAACGATGGAATGATGTGTATGAAATAGCAAAATCATACCCAGGTATACTGAATATGGTAAACTCATCCGATTCTCTTTCTGGATTCAATTCTAATTCATCGGGGCAAAATGTTACAGATATTGTAAAATGGTAATTAAAATCAATTATGTTTTTTACTTTAACATAAGAATCAATACCATTTAATTTTAAATATTTTCTTTTACCTATATTTCTAAATGATTTTTTATCCAATGATACTTGATGTCTTTCACATCTTAAAAGTAAATCATCATCTTCATATCCCCACCCCCAATATTTATTAGAATACCCATCTATTTCTTCAAATATTTCAACAGGAAATAATGTTACTCCACCAAAATAAGAATCGAATATTTGTCTTTCTTTTTCGCCTTCTGCATAATAAAAATCAGTTGCTAAATGTAGGGGTATATGTGAATAATTATAATTAACACTTAATGGTATCATATCAACATCGTGGAATACTACATAATCGCATTTTAGTTTTTTAGCATACTTAAATCCGATATTTAATAGCATTCCACGATTGAATAATTTAGCATTATCTTGCTCAATTATAATCAATTCATAGTTGATATTTCTATCATCTAAATAATTTTTTATCTGATTTTTAAAATTCTCTAAATGGTCGAATCTATCTCTATAAGGTACAATAATTCCTAATTTGTGATTATTCTGCATCCTCTTTTACGACCTTTTTATGAAATTCAGCCAAATACCATTGAATTCTTTCTCCCCATTCTTCTTTATCAATCTCTTCAAACCAAACAGTAAGAGCATCTAAAGAATTAGCAATTTTTTCCAATGCTTTTATTTTTCTGGTTTCTAATAATAACAATTCATCGTTAGATGATTCTACTTGAGGTTTTGATGTAATTTTTGCCATAATAACTTATTTATATTTTTGTAAAGATAACATTTTTTTATTTAATTTCCAAATCAAATTTTTACTATCATTTTAATTAACTCATCCCATCTACAATAAGAACCTACGCCCGATTTTTCCATCATAAAATCTGAATTGGTTATATCGATTTCAAAGTTATTTCTTCTTATTGCTTGATACATTTTAAGATATTCTTTTGAATATGCGTAATCTTTTCTAATATCTGCTACTGCTTTAATTCTTTCTACACAAGTACTATCCCATTTGAAATGATGAACCTGAACACTATATGTATCGATGGGTGCTATTAATTTATTATCGGTTTGTTCGCCCCACAAAACTTCACCATTTATTTTAGCATAATGCTGACCATTTGTAAGTTCAACATATCCTTTCATCACACATACTTTATTTGGACAAGCTTCGGAAAGTGGATATCTAAAAAATCCAGCTAATGGAAATTGTTCAAATATATTTTTATATGGTTGTATTTCGGGAAAACTTCCACCTTCACCGATTCTATCTACAAATCCACCCCTAACAATATCCCACCCATTTTGCTCACAATCTTCAATTAAAAAAGGAAGTGGTATTGGATAAATATGAAACTCATCATCATCGGCTATAACCCACCAATCATCGGGATACATATTTTTTACTTCATTATATAATTGAGTTACCACCTCCCAATTAAACTTTTCTCTTCTTTCAACTTTTACAACTTTTGCCGATGGAAAATTTTCTAATATTTTTCCAACTTCTTCTAATATATTTGTACCTTCCCATTCATAGACAACTACATACATTTCATCCACTATATGTCTATAATGATTTAACATATGCCAAAGCGTATTAGTTCTAGAACCTGTAACAGTTAATAATCGTGTCATTTACTTTCGTGTTAGTATTGTAAGTCCAGTAGATGTAGGTAGTTTGCTACCAAATATACGAAAATTTTTCAAATTAACCAAATTCCAATCAACATTCTTTTCCAATTCTTTAACAAATTTTGCAGGTCCATCAAATGTTGCAAAGTCTTTTTTAGAGTTTTCAGTTACAACAAATGTATCGTGATATAGTTGGTCTGTATCGTGAATTGTTATGATTCCATTTTCTGACATTATTTGTGAGTATAATTCAAAATCTTTCTTAACACCTTCATATGAATGGTCGCCATCTATATGTAAATAATCAATTTTAATATCTTGTCTTACAAAATAATCATAAAATGCTTTTTCCGATGTTTCTAAAATAATTTGTGGTGAAAAATGTTGTCTTAAAAATGAATCTTCCGAAGTCCAATCGGTAAACCCACCAACTCCATTTGATGCATCTACTATAATAGTAGTTCCAACATCACCCCATTCGTTAGATGGGTTGCCTTCGAATATTTTTTGATGCCACAAATCAACTCTCGATTGAGTCATAAGACGTGGAATAAATCCTCCACCCGTTCCAATACAAACGCATGTTTTGGCTCTATTAAATTGAATAAGTGAATATATCATTAATCCATCTCCTAAATGTAAATCGGTTGCACCATGTGTCCAACGATAGTTTATCGGAGTATGGATAATATTTCCATCTTCATCCAATTTGTGATTATTTGTTAAATAATCTTTTACAATATTAAGATTTAATAAGCTCTGCATAATAACTCATTACGAAATCGTAAACCTCTCTCGTTATTTTTTTATAATGTTCTAAAAATAATTTTCTATTTTGTTTTCTAATACTCTCCAACTCATTGAATAGATTTGGAATATTATTAATGTTTTTTTTCTGAAATTCTATTATAGCATCTATATGTTCTATTGGTTCATTCGTATCTCTCAATAGATGTAAATCAAATTTATCTACATAAGTGTTTATTCCAATTTTTTCCAACTCTTCGTAAACCTTTTGAGAACCAATACATATAAATGGTTTTTCGGTAAATAATGATTTATAAACCTTTTCAGTATTTGCTGGCGGAATATTAAATATACAATGTGTTTCAGCATTTAAATCTATATACGATACATCATAATCTTTTGTTTTTATAAAAGAACTACTATGAGTTTCATTCATTTTCATTTCAAAATTATTATATCTAACATACGGTCTATATTCATCAAAATTTCTGAAAATTTTATTCTCTTCGTAAAACTTTTTAATAGAAGGTTTTATCATTTTTATATTTTCAGGGTTAGTTAATATTTGCTCATTATCATAAAATGGTTTATTCATTCTAACTAAACATTTACTAACTATTCCATTATCAATCATTTTATTTAAAAAATGAATTTTTTGAATTCTAGGTGTGAAAAATGAAAAATAATAATCATATGATTTTTCCTTTGTATGAGTTATTGTATCTTCCAAACATTCGTATAATCCATTCTTATCACATCCAACCATATGAATCAAATTGGCAAAATGGTCAAAGTAAAATCCTTCTTCATTTTTAAATATTTCAGAATCAGTTATTGTTATATGTTTAAAATTCCATTTATTTAAAATAAATTTCTTTTCTAAATCATATATCATTGGTTCAAAGTGACATCTCCAAAAAACAATTAAATTATTATTTGTTTGCCACATATGACATATTCTATCAAATTCATTTTGATTATTTTTGTATGAATTGTAAAAATATTCTAATTGAGTTCTATCTAATAAAACAATAGCATTTTTTTGAGTATTGAAATAAGAATCTTCTATTATTTCAAAATTTGATATATCGCAATCATAAAATATTCCTTTTAATTCAAAATAATCACAATGAATTTTTATAGTATTTCCATTATTTGCTGAATCCATTTTTCTTTATTTGTAAATTTTTCTAATCCTTTCTTTAATCTATCGAATTGTTTTTTGTTTTTTTCAAAACCATCTTCTAATATTCTCAAATATTGATAATGAAATTGCTGCTTATTCATTGCTCTGTAACGATACTTAATATCTTTCATCCAATTTGAATCTAATATTGGAAGTTTACCATTATCAATTGCATCAAATATTGCATAACCAAATGGTTCTTTGGTATATGCTCCGTGAAATATTTTAAAATTCTTTTCAAAAAATTTATTATGAAAACGATAATCAAATTCTATAAAAGTGTGTACATCTGCGTTTATCTTACTACCCTCTAACATTCTTCTATAATCATATTTGTTAGAAAATATAAAAGCAGGTATTGCATCTAAATAATGTGCATTTTTTCTTGTTTCACATCTTGCTGCATAACCTATTTTATTACTTTGCACATCTACGAATTGTTTGTTATTTTTCCATTCATAATAATTTGTAATGGTTATAGTATTTGGAAAGTATGTATGTATTGTATCTTTTTCATAACCTATCCATACGATATTTTTAGAATTATCTAAAATATCTTTTTGCCAATACCAATCTAAACGGGTCATTAAATTCTCATACTCATCGTTTAATCCCAACATATCAGGAATGAAAGCATGAACAAAGGTTGTGTGAGTTTTGTGAAGATACTTTTTGATTATAGGATTTGGTTTGTAAGAATGATGTAAGAATACTATCTTATCACACTCATCTAATATCCTATCTATTTCTTCATCGTTTTGGAAAGTGTAGATTGCATCTTTTTCTGGCAATAAAGGCCTACCATCGACTACAATTTTGTAATCTTCCGTAACTAATGGTAAAACATTCTCCATAAAGTTATTACACCATATATCAGAACCTCCTACTATATTTTTTCCGTAACCTGTTGTTATGAATACTATCATATAAACATTTATAATGGACCTATTGTTGTTCCCAATGGCATAGAATTTGCTTTTACTCTATATTGATTATCAATTACTTCATTTATGTGATTCAAATATCTATCATCCGCTTTAAGTGTGCTATCTAACCATTCTAACAAAATAGTATTATTTAACTGATTTAATAATAAAAATGATTGTTCGTTTAAATTATTTAAATCTAATCGTATATTACCATTATATACACCATTTGTATTACTAAATGTAAATATAATGTTTGTTATTACATCATTAAATCCATCAATATCATCTTTAACCAATCCTTTTATTTCTAAATTATATTCCATATTTTATTTATTTATTGAAGAACTAATATACATTTCCAAATTATCAACTTTTTCGGATAATTGTTGTACGGCTTTTACCAATGGTGCTATTAATTCTGTGTAACTTAAATGCATAGTTACTTCTGGTTTATTAATATCGCCTGATACTAGCGATGAGTTAGAAACATCCATACCATATTCGGCCATAGAGGCTGTAACCTCTTGAGCTATAAACCCAAATTTTTTAGAATCTATATTATCTTTAAAAGCATACTCAACGGGTTTTAATTTATTTAAAAATTCGATTCCAAATTTAGAATCTAATTCTTTTATTCTATCTTTTAATCTCCTATCCGATGTTAGATTTACACCCCCAGCATAAACTCTTCCATTTCCATATAAACTAACATTGCCAGAAGAAGCCGCTAATGCAAGTATTGCTCCTTCACCTGCCGCTTGAGTTCTAAATCGTACTGAATATGCACTACTAACACCATATATTAAACTCGGGTCTAAAAACGGCATTGACATTTCTCGATATGTCCAAGAACCGCCTGGTCCAGAATAATCTACCCAAAATTGACCACCTTTGTTATAAAATTGTGTACCTGAACCCATTTCAATCCAACCATATTGATATGATGGATTAGAATCACTTGCATATAATTTTATAACACCACCGGTGGATTCTAATGCATTTGCACTAATACTCCATCCACCAATAGTACCAGAAGTTACACTTAATGTTCCTTTAAAAGATGCGTTACCACTACTATCTATATAGAAGTTTTTGGATGATATCCATCCACTACTTCCTAATCTAATACCTTGAGTTGTATATGAACCATCTGTTCCACCCGATGGAGAACCACCTTGAATTTGGTCTGATGTAATAGCCCATCCACCAACACTACCACCCGTCTTTGCTGAACCATTGTTTTGGAATCCACTATCGTTTGTTAAAGAAGATACATTATTTCCTGCTACAATTATACTACCAGCACTAATAACACCAGCCACATCTACTTTATCAGCCGTTACTGCACCTGCTGCTATTTTTCCAGCAGTAATAGCACCTGCCGCAATTTTATCAGCTTCAATTGCACCTGCTGCTATTTTTCCAGCAGTAATAGCACCTGCCGCAATTTTATCTGCGGTAACTGCATCTGCTGCGATTTTACCCGCAACTACTGCATTTGCTGATATTTTTCCAGATGTTACTGCATCAGCGGCAATTTTACCTTCAGTAACTGCATCAGCGGCAATTTTTGCATTTGTAACTGCGGATGCATCTATATGAGTTGCTGCAATTGTATCTCTTGTAGCTAAAACTCCCAATCCCGTTACTTGTGCAGTAGTTACCGAATTTGCTGTCGCCAATGTTCCTAATCCTGTTACAACCGAATTAGGAACTGAACTACCTACTGAAAGATTTCCTTTTATTGTTAAAGTAGTACCATCCCAAAGTAATGCGTTTCCATTTGCACTTCCGGTTAAATAAAATAACCCTGTATTATCCATATAGGTTCTCCATTGAGAACCATTGTAATATCCTAAATTTGTATTTCCAAGATATAATCCAGCGGTTGAGCCAGGTGTAGGTGCTTTTGTTATTCTACCCAATGCATCTGTGAATATTTTATCATTTGCCGCGGTTATAGAACTTTGTAAAGAACCTGTTGCAGTACCCACACTAGCCAATTGAGTTTGTATTGAACCGGTTGATGTACCAACTCCATTTAATTGAGATTGTAAAGAGCCGGTTGCAGTACCAACTGCTGATAGCTGCGTTTGTGCAGTTCCTCCTGTTATGTTTATATTACCATTTACATTTAATGTAGTACCATCCCAAGTCAATTTATCTTTTAATGAAAATTTACCATCACTATCCATATAAACAGATGTATTGGAATTATTATATGAACCCGTTTCATTAACACCACCTATAAATATTTTTCTAGGGGTTTGTCTTGCATCTAAATAAATTGGACTTGTTGGTCCAACTTTAAATAGGGTACTAAAATATCCCAATTGACCACCAATTACAGGCGCATAAACAATATTTCCACTTATAAATGAACCACTATAATTACCGTCTGCTAAATCTTGTACTTTTGTAAAAGCAGTTAATAATCCATTATAAACCGATTGAGATACCGATGAACTAACTGCTGCTATTGAAGATGATACCGAACCACTCAATGTGTAAACCGATGCACTTACAACTGATGCTGAATAGGATGCGGTTGCTATTGATGCCGTTAAATATAAACTAGATGTTTGTAATGATGCGGTTAGAAAAACGCTTGATGTTGCAATCGATGATGTAAGATATAATATAGCAGTTCCACTAATCGAAGAAGAAACTGCGTATAATTGAGATAACGAAGATGATGCTGATGAACTAATTAAAGATATAGTTCCTCCAACATTATTATTCCCACCTGTAAATAAAGCGGATTGTGTTACTGCTATCGGAACAAAATTATTATTTACATCATAAAATTCAAAATTAAATTGATATGTTTCATTACCAATTACAGTTGGCATTGAAGTTACAAATTCAATTTCCGATGGGGAGAAGGCTGTATCTTGCGATAACTTTAAACTAATATTACCAACATGCCACTCACTTTGTGATTGAGAAAGATATAAACTTGCGGTTGGTTCTGCTTTTGGTAAAGTAAATTGTATTGTTTGGTCTTTTAAATTTTTTGTAGGAGTTATTCCATATAAAGTACCAATCAAATATTCTCCATTATTAGAACCACTAACATATATACCCAAATTACTTGCGGTAGATGATGAATAAAAAGCATCTATACCTAATTCGTAAACACTTACATTCGATAAATTCAACGATGACGTATATCTGAAATATCCACTGCCATTTAATTTAACCCCATTATCTATTCGGCTAGAAGTCAATTCGGTAGTAACACCATCAGCAGTCCATAATTTAGAAAGAACTTCCGATGTAAATAATCCACTATTACCAACAACACTACCACTTAATTCATATGATGTAAGTAATTCTTTAGATTCTACTAATATGTCTTGGATTAAATCGGAATCAGAAATATCGCCTAAAGATGTTCTAAATACCTTTATTCTTTTAACATCTCCTGCAAAGGTTTCCATTTGAGATATTCTAACATTTGCAAAAGATGATACAACATTTGATTCAACTTTAGAACCACTAACTATTGTATAGATTGGAGATAGAGTTTCACTAATACTTACAACAGGTCTTTGGTAAAATCTTATTTTTGTAGTATTTGCTAAAGCAGGATTTACATTTATTTGTTTTTGCCATTTTACATTGTAAATACCTTCCCATTCAGATGATACATCTTTAGCTTCTCCTAAAATTGTAATTGTACAATTACCATATGCTGTATCTGGGTAAATATAAACGGCAACTACTTTAGATGCTCCTTCATAATACTCCGTTATAATTGCATTTCCATTTACATCGGTTATATTGGTATTAACCATACCTTCACCTGGCTCGTGATATATTATATTACCTTTCGCATCTTTTATTTCTATTTTTACAATAGTATCTGGAACTAAAAATTCAGAACCTTGTATTAAGAATGCGTTTTTACCACCGGTGAATGTATCGGATAATTCACTTATTTTAAAATATTTACTATTTGCTTCAGTATCGGTTATTAATACCGGTACATTATCTAAATTTTCAGCGAATAAAGTTTTTTTGATTACGGACATTTTAAGAGATGTTCTTTTATGATAAATATCTTCAAAAAAAATTTATTTTCATATTTATATAAAGAAAACTATATTACTCTATATAAAACTAAAGAAAATTAAAGTTATGAAATACTCAATGTTACAAATAAAAAAAGAAACCCACGAACTTCTCAAACAATATTGTGAAGAACATGGGTTTAAGATGGGAAGTTTAGTTGAAAATTTAATTAAGAAACACATAGGTGTTACTAAACCTCAAGCGGGTGTGTTAAGAGCTGATAAGGTTAAAAATCAATCTTACTAAACCCATCTACTTTCTTTATTTCAATCAATCCATCTACGATATCTCTCATAGCATCTAAATGTGA